>Ga0129308_1000176_pt1 | contig 110844 bp, 75 predicted proteins | sample L827metagenome_FD_94440 | JGI IMG/M metagenome (GOLD analysis project Ga0129308, IMG submission 94440) | Ring-tailed lemur group fecal microbial communities from Wisconsin, USA - L827 metagenome | ecosystem: Host-associated > Mammals > Digestive system > Large intestine > Fecal | place: USA...
ACTCGGAGCCGTATGTCCGAAAGTCCTGCCGAGTACGGAACCCGGTACAATAGTCAGACCGGCAGCAGCTACTGCTCCTGTCTTCAGAAAATTTCTTCTTGAAATGTTTTTCATAACTATTATAAAACCAATGAATTTTTAATTCTGATTTTGTTAATAAAAAATAGAGCAATGAATATGATAGACAACTGTCCAGTCTTACCCAACTCCTATTTTTCTCATTTTATCCAATATTGTTCTATTTCCTCCAATGATTTACCAGTAGTTTCCGGAACTAACTTCCAGATTATTAACATGTAAGGCACACACATGATTGCAAACAGAAAAAACGTGCCTGATGGAGTTAAAGTCTGAAGCATCCAGGGTGTAAGTTGACCTATCAAATAAGTTCCTACCCATAGAGCAAAACCAGCAATAGACATAGCGAGGCCACGGATCTTTGCCGGATACATTTCTGAAAGCAGAACCCAAACAACTGCACAAATGGAACCCGCACAACAAAAAATATAGCATAAAAAAAAGACTAATAAAAATACAGCAGGGATATCCAGATTATATCCATATATGAAGTATAGCCCGATTAAAATTAATGAAAAGATCATCCCGGAAACCCCATAATACACCAGTTTTTTACGTCCAACCTTATCAATAATAACCAATGCCAAAACAGAAGTCAACATGTTTACCAATCCTACCAACACCTGATAAAATAAAGAATCACCTCCGGAAAGACCCGCACTTTCAAAAATAGAAGGTCCATAATAAAGGACAGCATTCACTCCCATAAATTGTCCTAATATAGCAATACAGACGCCGATCAATACAATTTTCAATATTTTCGATTTAAATAATAGGGACCATTCAGATCTGGATTCACCACGAATTACCATCAAAGTTTCATTCATCTGATTCTTTATCTCTGTCTTCTCACGATAGATCCCTGCAAAAACAGAAGCTGCATTTTCTTCTCTCCCTTTAAGTAACAACCATCGAGGACTTTCCGGTATGAATAATATTATTACAAGAAAAAACAAGGCAGGAAATGTTTCCATCCCTAACATGCCCCGCCACACCTCGGAAATAAACAAACGATTTAACCAAGGAGCAGTAATAAATCCCTCATTTCCCCACTGCAATAAAACATAATTAGTCAGATAAGCTCCCAAAAAGCCTATAGTTATAGCAACCTGATAAAGCGAAACCAATCGTCCCCGATATGCAGCAACCGATATTTCTGAGATATAAAGTGGAGAAACAATGGAAACCACCCCAATCCCAATACCTCCAATAATACGAAAAACAACTAACTGATTAAAATCAATACTAAACGCACAACCTATAGCTGAGGCAGAAAACAATACAGCCGAAAAGATCATAGTCCTTTTTCTTCCTATTATATCACTCAAAATCCCTGCCACAAGTACACCTGAGATCGAACCGGCCAATGCACATCCTACATACCATCCCTGTTGCAAAGAATCCAACTGGAACAATTGAGCGACCTGGGCTATCGTCCCAGAAATAACAGCCGTATCATATCCAAAAAGAAAACCTCCCAAGGCAGCTACAACGGACAGAAACACCAGATAACCTATATTTATTTTCGCTTTCATATTACCCTTATTTACTTCCAAACATTACATGAACTGACTCATCCATATAAGGCTTTACATCCATATTTTTTGTTTTTTCCCAAAAGCTGATATCATTCTCTATCAACACCTGAGTTCCGACAATCCAACTCTGAATCCAACCAGTCAAAGTAGACCATGCCCCCCAGCCATGGTCGGCATTCGATGCCCAATAATCCCAACGACCATAATCAAAAGCACGATACCAGGCACCATCCAGGTGAGCATATTTTTCACTTTTCACCTGAATCCTGATCAAAAAATCTGACAAACGCTCAACAGCCTGTTTGTATTGCATATTACCTGTCGCCCTTGCAGCTTCATTCAGTGAGAAAAATGCAAAATTGGAAGTATATAACATATCTGCCACCGGATCTCCATTCTCTGCAATCAACGGTGCTTCAGTTACACCATACTCTTTATTGGATTTAGCTTTTCCGAATGTCCCTGTATTACTATCGCCTAACTCTTCCCTGATTGCTCCGCAAGGTTGTTGATTTTCCAGTAAACGTTGTACAATCCGGTCAAGCCATTCCCTGTGTTCCGGAGTATCCTGTACGCGAACCAACCAAGCCAAAGGCAGGATCATCCGAGCCCGTTCTTGTTGAATACCGTTCGTCCATTTCCATTTATCCGGATATGATTCCATCGTCAGACGGATTGCTTTCTCTGCTTTATCCAATAGAGGTTCATAGCCGGTTTTATCATACAGCCATAAATAGCAGGCCCACATCCATGACTCAAAATGAGGATGTGGATTCAGTAATTCGGGACGTTTCGCATAATACAGCCAACCATTCTCCAAAATTTGGGGTTCTTCTAAACGTCCCCCAAAAAAGCCGTTCACACTACTTAAACGAAAATTAGCCAATATATTCTCTACAATTTCTTTATTCCACTTTTCATAATCCATAAAAGCTGAAGCTCCGATCAGCCCCAAAACCAAACGCGCATTGTCATCTGCATAAAACACATAAGGATGTGTATCAGACCATCCGATCAGACCATAAACCGGGCTTGCCGGATCAATCCTTTCCCCTGCCCTGAATACAGAATTTTTCAGCACATATTCTATCAATTCTTTTGATACATCCTTATATTTAGCATTATTCAAAAGCATGCCGCCAGAAGCAAGAGCAAATGCCGCTTCTCCCTGCACATCCGCCCGAAGCCAATATCGAAAATCCTGTTCTCCATCATAATATATGTTAGACGCATGCCCCTCCAAAATACCCATTGAGCCGTTTCCAACTTTACTATCCGGCGGAAGTGCACGACCAACCGGCATCAATCCATCTCCTTGTCGTTCCAATTGTAATTCTTTCCATGATAAATCAACCAAAAAACGACCGTTAAAGAACCATTCAAGTCCCCGACTTATCATCTTCTTTCCGGCATTACTTGAAAGAGGTTGATCACTTGTATAAGTTGGTTTTACATCTGAAGGCCATACCGTTGAAAAAGTAAAATCAGGATCATCCGTTATATACGATATAATATATTTCCACACAGACTGCCAAGAGGCAACCGGTTCATAACGACCTGTCCGAAAATTACTAAGTTTCGTAAAAGCAATCAACATACAATCTTTTTCACATAATAAAGGATAAGTCTCTACATCATCTATTCCATATTCAGCCCGATCAAAACCTGCAACACGAGCCAATACGATCAACGGATCATCAACCTCAGCTACCCGTGTATAACAATCATTAATTCCTATAATATCCATCGGTTTCATATTCGTCAGTTCAGTACAGGTTATCACGCCCCGTTCCATAGATGCATGAAAAGTTTCCTTCTGAATCGGCAGATCCGGCAGTTTGTCCGGATATTCCAGATAAAGCCTGACTTTCTTTTGCTTTGCCAGTTCATAAACCTCCGGTTGGATATCTAAAGGAGCTACCGGATAAGAATCGCTGATAATAATTGCTCCGGAACCGGCAACAGCTTCTTTCACCATCTCATCGGGAGTATCAAACACTTTTAATTTAAACCCTTCTTTCCTAAGCAATTCATAAACTTCATTCTGCTCATTTCCACAAAAATATATTGTTTTATTTTTCACACAACTACATAATAGGAAGGATAATCCCAAAAGCCACAAAATATCTAATTTAATGCTTTTCATATATTACAATTTAAGATCTGAAAAAAATAATCATGGTATAAGAAGGAGGATTTTGAATCCTCCTTCATTACTTATAGAGTATCAATACCCTGGATTCTGATCCAGATTTGAATTTAAGACTAACTCATTAGACGGCAATGGTTTCAGCCAGTTTTTGTTCGCATCAAATTGCCAGCCGTTCTTTGCCGGACTATTCCAATGAGGAGCAATATATCCTACTTCATTAACAGGTATTGCACTTGGATCGAGTACCGGTTTAAATTCATCTTTTATATCAGCAAACTGTTTCATTTTCGCACCGATCATCGGACGTTTGATTAAATGAATGGCTGCCCACCGCATCAAATCATCAAAACGATATCCTTCACAAGCAAATTCAACCCGACGTTCACGGCGAATTTCATTCAATAACGGACTAAGTCCGGGAAAATCCCACTTTGGATCAACAAAACCGACATCGATTGTCATGTGGGGCATATCGACCCTGTCACGTAACTGGTTCACTGAAATATTTAAATCTTCCTGGTTGCATTCTCCCAATTCTGCCTTTGCTTCTGCATAATTACATAAAATCTCTGCATAACGGAATATGATACTAGCCGTAATATACCCACCTTCATGAACAGCAGAAGGATCACACCCTTTATATAACTGGTAACCTGTCGTATTCCGTAAACGCGAATCATAAGTCATGTCTGGAACAGTAAAAACACCACTTACTTGTCCGTTTACAATAACGCGGGGGTCTCCCTTCTGATAAATTGTTTGAGATAAACGGGGGTCTCTGTTCTGTACCTCTTTTCCTACCTGATCGTCTCCCAGGTAAAGAGGACTGAGACTAATAGGTTTGCCATCTGTACAAAGATAAGCTTCTACCATATATTTGGATACGCCTGTATTATTATCACTTACCCCCCAAATACTCTGGCTATTATTATAAACCCCCAATGCCATATCATATTTTTTCCAAAGAAGTACTTCTTTATTAGCTGATAAATCTGTCTGGTTGAACAAACTCCAATATCCTTTTGCTTTATCTTCACCAACCGGTTCTATGGCATAAACCCCTTTGTCAATCACGGCTCGCGCAGCATTAGCTGCAATCCGGAAAAAACGATCTGGATCTGCATTTTTAACACCAAAAGGAGTACCGTTATGGTACTTTTCCCAGGTTCCCTCATACAAAGCAACACGGCTTTGAAATAATAAAGCGACATCTTTATGAATTCTACCGGAAGTAGCTACACTTTTTTCCGGTAAAAGACTAATGGCCCTATCAAGATCAGCTATAATAGAATCAGCTATAACTGTCCGTGAAGCCCTCGTGTCAAACAGTTCTTCAGAATCGGCATATAAAGCTTTTCCGATCCAAGGTAAATCCCCGAATTGTTTCAGTTTGTCATAATAGAACCAAGCACGCCAAAAATAAATTTCGCCGATATATGGTGCTGTCTCTATAATAGGATCTTGTGATTTATGATAATTATCAATAAAAAAATTCAATCCTCTGAGCATTGTCCAGTCCCACCCTCCTCCGGAAGAAGGAACTGTAATTGTTCCGGAAATCTGTGCATCATAATTATATGCTCCGGAAACAAGATTATCAGAAGCATTGTCTTTTTCATACGGTCCGTAATCTGCTCCGCCCAAAACCGGAAAGTTTCCATAATATTTATTCGCATAAAGCTCCATTTCTTTTGCAGAAAAAGTCATCTGCTGATCGGTAATCTTATCCAGAGGATCACGATCCAGGAAATCGTCGCAAGATGTAACGAGAAATCCCAACAACACGATAAATAAGCTATATTTTTTCATAATAATCTATTTTAAAAATCAACATTAAAACCAAAAGAGAACGTTTTCGTCAAAGGATAAACCTTTCCTGCTCCCCAACTACCATTCAAAAGTTCCGGATCAAAATTTTTCTGCAAGGAAGTGATCGTAAACAGATTTTCTCCACTAATAAACATACGGATACGCTGTAAACCGATCTTCGACATAACAGTCTGTGGAATCGTATAACCTAATTGAAAATTCTTCAACCGCAAATAAGCTGCATTTTGCAGATAACGAGTTTGTGGTTGCTGATTTTTATACACTTCAGAAGAATTATAGGGTTTTGGATAATATGCCCCAGTATTCTCTGAAGTCCAGAAGTCAGATGTTTCCTTATACATATTCGATCCGAATCCACCCGTAAATCCCCAGAAGAATACACCGCTGTTTCCTCCTGTCGGCGGACAAAAATCACGCTTACCTACACCTTGCAGGAAGATATTCAAATCAAACCCCTTCCATTGTGCACCTAAAGAAATACCATAACTAAAACGAGGGGTCGTATTCCCAATGATATCCAAATCTCCATGATCGTCTTTCGTATTTTTCCCTTTATCTATTTTACCGTCATTGTTCAAATCCTTATATTCGATATCGCCGATTGTCCAGTTTCCATAAATATACGACTGGTCAGGTATATTTTTCAATTGTTCCTCCGTTTGTATAATACCAGCAGTCTTATATCCCCATATTTCTCCGATCGTCTGCCCCTCATAATAAGTCGACAGTATCCTTGTCGGATTATTGTATGTAGTTACTTTAGAGGTATAATCAGATAAAACCAAATTCACATTATAAGAAAAATCTTTTCCGATCTGATCTCGCCAACCCAGATTTAGTTCAAAACCGGAAGTACGTAAATCTGCATTATTTTCCTGAGGGACACTTGCCCCCAATACAGCCGGTAAAGCATTAGCCGGGCCGAACATATCCGTCGTTGTACGCCGATACCAGTCAAATGACAAATTCAACTGATTCGATAAAAAAGAGGCATCCACACCGACATCAATCGTCGAAACTGTCTCCCAGGTAAGATTACGACTAACCAAACCTGGTGCATCCAAATAATTCGGACGTACACCATCTATTAGGTAACCATAGTTACTACCGACATTTACAGTACTCAGATACAGATAATCACCTACGTTCTGGTTACCCAACGAACCATAAGAAGCCCGGAGTTTTAATGAATTGACAATATGTTCGATTGTCCAGAAGTTTTCCCTGGCTATATTATATCCCAAAGATACAGAAGGGAAGAAACCAAATCGATCTCCTCGTTGAAATTTGGAAGAGCCGTCATAACGGGCATTAAATTCTATCAGGTATTTTTCTTTATAATTATAATTAGCCCGGATAAAAGTACCCATATTTGTCCAATGCGTCAATTGTTGCGAATTGGTTTGTTCACCGATTGCCGTTGATAAAGAAGGAATATCCTGATTAATCAAATTACGGCGCATAGCTGTCAGATAATCATATTTACTTAATTCCAACTGCTGCCCGACCATTACTGACATAAAATGATCACCAAATAAATGTTCATAAGAAGTATAAGCATTGAATGAACTATAATCGGTTTGTGCCTGCAAAGTTGAAAAAGCATCATGATTAGGAGCCATTACCGGAACTTCAGATACAGTATATTCCCAGATAACAGCTTTATCGTGTGTAGACTCCCTCCGGGCTGTATTCCGATAAGTATAATCTACATTTATTTTCCAACCTTTAATCGGTTCTGCCTCTAATGCACCCGTTACACTAAACACATTCGTATTGTCAAGCGTACGTCCACCATCTATTTGTTTATATATATGGGAAGTAGAAGCCCAATGACCATTCGGATCTTTCAGAGACCAGTTAGGATAACGTGTTGTTGCCAGATGTACCCAGTTTCCGATATCCCCATTATAGGCCTCAGAGACTGTATTGTTTTTATCACGACTGAATTTGATCCTAAAATCTCCACGTAACCATTTATAGGGTTCATAATGCAAATTAGTCGTCAAATTAAATCGTTCGAATCGATCTTTGCCATACCGCAACAAACCATTCTCTTTATAATACCCCGCACCGACATAATAATTAGATTTTTCAGTACCTCCTCTTACACTTAAATCATGCTTATGATTCCACGATCCGGGTTTAAAGAAAGCCCTGAACCAATCTACATTATCATTATCTAATGTAGCATACGACCAATAATCCGTATTATTCGGATTTGGAATATTCGATGGATAATGTTCTGGATCTGCCATATAAGCTTTGATCCGCTCAATATGCTCGTCACTGAACATCGGAGATTGTCCGGAATTGAGAGAAGCAATATTATAGGCATTAGCAAAGTCCAGCGAGCTAACCTGATTCGGAATACATGTTGCATGATTATAGCCTACAACATTATTATAAGAGACTGTTACTTTTTCATTCTTAGCCCCTTTTTTTGTGGTAACCAGAATAACTCCATAAGCAGCACGAGCACCATAAATAGCAGCAGAAGCCGCATCCTTCAATACTGTAAGCGTTTCTACATCAGAAGGGTTGATATTATTGATATTATCAGCCGGAACACCATCAACTATAAATAAAGGAGATCCTCCGGAAAGGCTCGTTGTTCCACGAACGTTATAATCCATTGTAGAGCCCGGTGCTCCTCCGTTTCCGGAAACTGTCATATTCAAGTTACCCACAACCCCTTGCAAAGCCTTGCCGATGTTAGTTACCGAACGGTTTTCCATTGTTTTACTGTCCACTTGTGCTACTGCACCTGTCAGATTAACTTTTTTAGCCGTGCCATAACCCACAACAATCACTTCTTCCAAAGCCTGGCTATCTTCCTGTAAAGAGACTGAAACCTCCGATTTACCATCTACGGTAACATCCTTTGTTGCATAACCGATATAAGAAAACTGAAGAACAGCATTGTCTCCGAGTAACATTAAAGAGTAGGAGCCATTCACATCTGTTGTCGTACCATTTGTTGTTCCTTTTTCAACAACATTCACTCCAATAACAGGTTCTCCTTGAAAATCGGTCACTTTACCGGTAATTTTTTTCCCGATCTGGTCGGAGTCAGCCATATCGACTGTTGTCAGTATTACGTCTGTCCCAATCACTTTATATCGAACATTCGATCCTTTGAACAAACTACCCAATAAAGTGAATACATCCTCATTTTGTACATTAATAGAGACCTTCCGGTTGACATCCACAATTTTGTTGTTGTAAAAGAAATGAAAATCCGTTTGTTGTTCAATTTCTTCTAATACATCTGCGACAGTTTTCTCCGTCTCGTGAACTGAAAATTTCGTTGTTTGTGCATAAGACTGAGAAGCAAGCACCATACCAATAGACAAGCATAATAGTAAACAGGTTAACTTCATGATTCTTGTTATTTTAGGTATTAATTTTAGGATACAAATTTCCCTATCCTGTTGGATATAATAATTCTTTACCATATTTTTGTAACTGATTTAAGATTAAAAAAATAAATTCCTTAGTCTGTTTATAGACCGGCTATTGAAAGTTTCATACGGAAAGATGCTGGTAACATGTTTCCGTATGTTTTTTCTATAGAGTCTGCAAATAATAATTTTATTCCATAGGCTTTCTGTTTTAATAATTACAATTTATATTTCTATCTCCGTTTGTTAGTCAACTCCACCACTGTATATTTGATGCCTTTACTGTCATCCCCTCTAGCCTGTTTAATCTCATAATCGATCCCTGATGAAATTTTCAAATAATCAAGTATTTGAGATAATTGTTTATCTATAAATGTTCCGGTAAAGGAATAAGAGTCTATTAAGGTATCCTTCACATCAAATTTTACATTATAAAAATAAGACAAGTCACGCAGCACTTGAGGTAAAGGAGAATTATTAAACATGAGTTTCCCATCTATCCATGCTGTTTCATATGCTGTATTGACCGTTTTCACATCTATTTTACCATTTGAAAGAATATAGGTAGCCTTTAGAGAGGGAGACAATTCTTGTCTCAATACAGTGCCATTTTCTTTTCTAGCTTCAATATCAACTTTCCCGGTAACCAAAGTCGTCTCGATCAATCCCTCTTCCAGATATGCATGCAAATTAAATTCAGTGCCTAATACCCTCACCTTCATTTTACCGTCAGCCACACTTACTATAAAAGGCTTTGCCGGATCATGCGTCACCTTAAAATAAGCTTCTCCTTCCAATACAACCTCCCTTTTCTTCCTATCATAAGGTATCGGATAAGTCAATGTAGAACCAGAGTTTAAATAAGCGACCGTCCCATCCGGTAAGTTACAGCACGTTCGCATCCCCGGATTTGAATGAACGGAAACCATTTGTACATCTGTCTCATTAACGGACTTATTCCAAAATGAAAAAAGAGCAGAAAGAAAAAATCCTATCGCAATACAAGCTGTAATAGAAGAAACACGATAGATATGTCTTCGCCACATATGTTGCTTGATTTGTCCTTTTGTTTTCTCAAAAGCGGTGAAAGGGTCGCGTCCCTTAATTCGTTCCTGTACACGACAGGCATAATAAATACGAGCAATCTGCATCAGCACTTTCTCATTTTCCGCTTTATTATGCAACCAGGTTTCTACAATACCACGTTCTTCGGCCGATGTCGTTTCCCTGATATATGACAATAATAACGAACCTTCTGGTTCTTCCATATGTTTTTTCTGTTCTTCCATTTTATTCATTTCTATATATACGACAAAAATCTCTCCCTTTCACCCTAAACAATATCATAAAAAATTTTATACTTATTCATCCTTTTTCTAAATAAAATTAGAATTATAAGTTATCTTTGTCTAGAATCTTTACAAAGAATCATCTATAAATGAATGATAATCTACTAGTTAAACAACTACAAGAGGGTAATGAGGATGCTTATAAACAAATGTTTATTAAGTACTATTCTCCATTATGTGAATACACCTCTATATATCTGACAGATGAAGATGCCGAAGAACTGGTACAAGACCTGATGTTGTTCATATGGGAAAACCGAAAAAAGCTTATCATCACTCAATCTCTGAAATCCTATTTATTTATCGCAGCGAAGCATCGATGCTTAAATGCGATTCAGAAAAATATATATCATGAGAAAGTTCATTCCTTACTTTATGAAAAGTTAAAAGAACAATTTGATGATCCTGATTTCTATTTTATTAATGAACTAACTGAAAATATAAACAAAGCGATCAGTGAATTACCTGAGACATACAGGGAAACTTTTCAGTTAAGCCGTTTTGGCGAACAGACCAATCAACAGATAGCACAGTCATTAGGAATATCTGTTAAAACTGTCGAATACCGCATTTCTCAATCCCTGAAAATCCTCCGGGTAAAACTGAAAGATTATTTACCGCTTCTTTCTTTTTTATTTGGATTATCATCCTGAGATATACGCAAAAAACATCTCTGGTAAAAATCCAGATATTTCTTTAGGAATATCCAAAGGAATATCTGAAGGTTATACTCATACGTTTGTTAATTAATCAAAATCATCACATATATTTTTAAACTTAATCACAATCCCGAAGTCTATCTTCTCGTACCGGAAACCAGTCCGGTACACTATTTGTTTTATACAGATAATATATTAGTTATGAAATCGGGAAGATACTTATTATGGTTATTTTTTATTCTTTTTTCGTTGCCGGCGGTTGCACAGCGGGGAGGAGTTGATGTCACTGGAACAGTGGTAGAAGAGGGGAACAACGAGCCGATCGAACAGGCCACAGTCCGCTTATTGAATGTAAAAGACAGTACGATGGTCGGAGGTGTGGCCAGTTCACGCAACGGGAACTTCACATTAAAAGGAATCAAAGCCGGTAGTTATTTACTGCACGTCAGCTTTGTCGGTTTCGATCCTTTATACCAGCCGATACGTATCACAGGAAAGACAGACCCGGTCAAGTTAGGAAAACTGGCACTGAGCGACGGAGCTATCCAGCTGGGAGAAGCTGTCGTAATCGGTAAAGCACCCGAAGTAGTGGTACGAAACGACACCGTCGAATATAATGCGGATTCTTATAAAACGACCGAAGGAGCCGTACTGGAAGACTTATTGAAAAAGATGCCAGGTGTGGAAGTGGACAGTGAAGGAAAGATTACCGTCAACGGGAAAGAGATCAAGAAAGTCCTGATCGACGGGAAAGAGTTCTTTTCTGATGACCCGAAAGTCGCTTCTAAAAATCTTCCTTCTAAAATGGTTGAGAAAGTACAGGTATTGGACCGTTTGAGCGACATGGCACGGATGACCGGATTTGACGACGGAGAGGAAGAAACCGTTATCAACCTGACCGTCAAGCCTGGAATGAAACAGGGATGGTTCGGAAATGCTTTTGCCGGATATGGCAGTGAAGACAGATATGAAGGGAACTTTATGGTCAATCGTTTCATTAACAACGATCAGTTCACGTTGATGGGAGGTTTGAACAATACGAATAATATGGGATTCTCGGATATTGCCTCCAACATGTTCTCCGGAATGGGAGGACGACGGGGCGGACGTATGGGAGGTGGAGGAGCCGGAAACGGTATCACGACTTCCGGAAATGTCGGCATGAACTTCAGCAAAGAGTTTAGCAAAAAACTGACATTGGGAGGTAACGTACGCTATTCGCATTCCGACAATGAGGCGGAAAGTAAGACAACCCGGACAAATATTCTACCGAACGACAGTTCGACTATTTATAATGAGATAAACAACAACAATACAAAAAGTGATAATGTCGGTGCCGACTTCCGTATGGAATGGAAACCGGATACCGCCACACAAATCATTTTCCAGCCGAGTTTCAGCTATAGTAACAGCCATAACCGGGAGTCCGGTTCATTCAACACGCTGACCAACCGGGGAGACACGGTCAATCTCGGCGAATCCGATTACCTATCCGACGGAGAGGGATACAATATCAATGCCCGTTTGGAATTCAGCCGAAAGCTGAATAACGAAGGACGTGTGTTCAGTGGTTCATTAAACGGAGGCATAAGCGACTCTTATAACAAAGGTTTGAACTACTCCAATACGGAGTATTTCCTTGGGAACGAACAAAACGAGTTGATCGACCAACAATTCAGATACGATAATAAAGGATTCAATTATCGCGTTTATTTGTCATGGGTAGAACCGATCGGCCATAATAATTTCATCCAGGCGACCTACAGTATCAGCCAGAATAAACAGGAATCATTGAAAAACTCATATACCAAAGAAGAAGGAAGCGAAGAGTATAACGTACTGGATACGGCATACAGCAAAAGTTACCGTAATAACTTTATAAACCAGCAAGCCAGTCTGGCATTCAAAGCTGTCCGCGAGAACTATGATTATACGATCGGTATGAATCTGGAGCCTTCGCATAGCGTAAGTGAAAACTTCGTCGGCGACTCTACCCTTTCCAAGCTGACACGTAATGTAGTTAATGTCTCCCCGATGGTCCGTTTTAACTATCGGTTTGACAAACGTACCAATCTGCGTATCAATTATCGAGGTCGCACCAGCCAGCCGAGTATGACTCAATTACAGCCGGTAGCCGATATATCCGATCCGTTGAATACCGTTACCGGTAATCCGGATCTGAAACCGACTTATTCAAATAACCTGTCTGCCCGTTACCAGAAGTTCATTCCGGATAAACAGACCGCTTTCATGGTCATGTTGAATGCGAATTATGTGGTCAACGATATTGTTACCAAATCCATCTATGTCGGTGAAACAGGTAAAAAGATGACAACTTACGAAAATGTGAATGGAAACTACAATGGCAACGCACGTGTCATGTTCAACACTCCTTTGAAAAACAAGAAGTTTTCTATCAACTCCATGACAATGGCTTCATTCGCCAACTCTAACGGTTTCATCAACGATGAAAAGAACGTAAACAAGGATTTCACAGCCATGGAGCGTGCCGGTATTGATTTCCGTTCCGACTACCTCGACCTGGGGTTAAATGGGAACGTACGCTACAGAAGTACGAATAACTCTTTACAAAATCAGAATGATCAAAACACTTTCAACTATGGAGTCGGCGGGACAACCACTATTTACCTTCCGCTTGATTTTAAAATTGAAAGTGATATTACCTGGTCGAGTAACTCCGGTTATGCCACCGGATACCAACAAAAAGAAGTTCTGTGGAATGCATCGGCCTCTAAATCCTTCCTGAAAGGCAATCAGGCAACCCTGCGTTTCAAAATATATGATATCCTGCAACAACGTAGTAATATTTCCCAAAGTGTAACAGCCAACTACACCCAATATTCGGAATACAACACGCTGAGCAGTTATTTCATGGTCCACTTTATCTATAGATTCAGCATCTTTAAAGGCGGAGCTTCCGCCAACGATATGCGCGGACCGGGCGGTAGAGGGCATGGCGGTCCCGGAGGACCTCCCCCACATTTCTAAACAAACGGTAAGAGCATAACAAAGAGCGGCGGCAAAAGTCTTTACAAACTTTTACCGCCGCTCCTATTTTCCTATACATTAATATATATACTATACTTTCAGGCTATACGGTTCACGTATCGGATTTCCCCTCCGTTTATTGGCTTCGTCATCAAAGAAGAACTCTTCTTTTTCCGGATTCCATACCAGTTTACGGTCAAACTCATAACAAAGATTGACTATATGGCAAAGGGAAGCCGTACGGTGCCCTATCTCCACTGTGCTGAGTGGTTGCTTGCGGGTCTTCATCGCTGTAAGGAAATCATTATAGTGATCGTCACTCTTATACAGTTTGATCTTATCATCACCGATCACTTCATCCTGAAGTTTTGCCGGGATCGTATCCAGGAAACTACGGCTGATGTCGATCACTCCGTCCGAACCGATAAAGCGGACTGCATTCCCATCGGCTTTCCGGAAAGGTTCGTGTGTCATAATGGTACCATTGGCATAACGCATGCTGAGCGGTCTCAGTTCACCTTCCTCGGGAGGAGTAAATTCGATCGGACCGGAATCGTCCATACCCAAAGCCCATTGCGCAATATCGAACATGTGAGCACCCCAGTCACAAATCATACCACCACCATATTCCCGGTAATTACGCCAGTTCGGGAACGTATTCCGTTCCATAGGTGGAGCCAGTTCCTCATTATACACGTTCATCGGAGCCGGACCGATCCACATATCCCAGTTCAGCGTCTTAGGGATCGGTTGTGCCGGTAGATCATATTTTACAGGAGGAGGCCCGATAGAGACTTTGACTTCTTTGATCTCACCGATATAGCCATTGCGAACCAATTCGCAGGCATGGCGGAAGTTACGCCATGAACGTTGCATGTTACCGACCTGTAGTACGCGGTTATATTTCGCAACTGCATCCGCCATAGCACGTCCTTCTTCGATACTATGAGACATCGGCTTTTCCACATACACGTCTTTACCGGCACGGCAAGCTTCGATAGTCTGAACAGCATGCCAATGATCCGGAGTGGCAATGATCACTCCGTCTATGTCGCTACGATTCAGTAATTCATGGTAGTCGGCATACAGTTTAAAACCTTTATATGCCTGCCCTTTTGCCTTTTCGGTCTCTTTTTCAACAATCGCCTGCATGGCATTCAGCTGACGGGATTCACAATCGGATGCTGCGATCAGGTTAGCTCTACGGGCAAATTCCGGAGCAAGTGTCCAACGCCCCTGTGCCCCGCAACCGATAATCCCGAGATTGATCTGGTCGCTGGGAGCAACGAAATTCGTTCCTCCTAAAATGTGACGGGGTAAAATAGTGAAGCCTGCAATCGCCAATGCTCCACTTCTGATGAAGTTTCGTCTTTTCATTATGTCTATCTTATGGTATTAGAGAAATTGAGATATTTCTACAAATCTATAAATAATCCCCTACAAAACAAACACTTGAACACGATTATATACAGAAAACATTCCGATTAGAAGTGTGACAAAAAGGCTTTTATCAACGAAGGATTAAGTAAAGCCGGATACAGGAATCCATAGACTGCCCCGTAAAAATGGGCATTGTGGTTGATATTGTCTCCTGCACGTTTAGCCATATATTGACAATAAGCCAGGTAAACCACCCCAAATATTATTCCCGGCACAGGAATGATCGCAAACAACAAAATTTTGCTCCAGGGATCAAACAATATGTAGGAAAACAGCACTGCCGACACTGCGCCTGATGCTCCGATAGACACATAATAAGGATCGTTATGATGCTTAATCAAGTCATAAAGGGAGGCAAAAATCATTCCACCGAAATAAAGTCCGAGGAATCCCCATGTTCCGAAACCAAGGTAGCCGAATACTTTTTCTATATAAGTACCAAACGACCAAAATGTAAACATATTGACCAACAGATGCGTCATGTCTGCATGAACGAAACCATGAGTAATCAACCGATACCATTCATTATTCTTTACCGTACGGTAAGGGATCAACGCCAGTTTACGAAATAATTCCGCATTATTGAAACAGAGATAGGAAACTAAAACGGTTATACCGATAATAATATATGTAATCATCTTCTTTCTTTTGATATATCCGGCAAATGTAGTAAAGATTTGTTATTTACAAATTACCTTACTACCTTTATCAACTTGTAACAAAGTATAAAAAAGCATGCTGGCTACCATACATATACAATGGGTTGCAGGGGTAATATTCATCATATTGTACTCCATCACCATACTGGGGTTGGTTCTGGTTATCATTGCAGAGAACAGGAATCCTTTAAAAACCATCCCCTGGGTCATTGTATTATTACTGGCTCCCGGCATCGGATTACTCTTTTATTTCTTCTTCGGACAGGACAACAGAAAGCAGCGTATCATCTCACGCCGAACCTACAAACGTATCATGAAACGTCCGCAGGAAGGTAAACTTCCACAGGATGCCTGTACAGTCCCCGATCCGTACCAACCGTTGGTCACCCTGCTGAATAACAACAACCAGTCTTCCCTGCTTTACGGAAGTGATATTAAAATATATACGAACGGAACCGATAAATTCAAGGACCTGCTAAAAGATATCCAGGGAGCGACACACCATATCCATATCCAATATTATATCTTTCGCGATGACGAAGTCGGAATACGGTTCAAGAATGCCCTGATTTCAAAAGCAAAAGAAGGTGTCCGGATACGGTTATTATACGATGACGTAGGTTGCTGGAACGTAAAGAACAGCTTCTTTGACGAGATGCAGGATGTCGGCATCGAAGTGCATGCCTTTCTGAAAGTAACTTTCCCGGTTTTCACCAGCAAAGTCAATTACCGTAATCACCGGAAGATCGTTATTATCGACGGAGAAATCGGCTATATGGGAGGTATGAATATTGCCGACCGGTATGAGAAGGGTACGGAATGGGGCATCTGGCGCGACACCCATTTCAGGATAGTCGGAAAAGGAGTGCACGGACTCCAGTCCGCTTTCCTTATCGACTGGTATGTCGTCAGCAAGAATCTACTGAACGACAAAATATTCTATCCCCCCGCAAAGATATACAATGAAGACAATATCATGCAAATAGTAACCAGCGGCCCTGTCGGACAATGGCGAACATTGCTTCAGGCATACATCTTTGTCATTGCAAATGCCAAGAAATATATCTATATACAAACGCCTTATTTCCTTCCGACCGAAGGATTGAACCAGACATTGCAAATCGCGGCATTGGGAGGCATTGACGTACGCCTTATGCTGCCCAAACGCTCGGATACCCGTACGGCCAACATGGCGACACATTCTTTTATAGATGAAATGGTAAAAGCAGGAGTGAAAGTGTACTTTTATGAGCCGGGTTTCCTACATTCCAAACTAATGATCACCGACGATGCGCTAACTTGCATCGGATCGGCAAACATGGATTTCCGCAGTTTCGAGCACAACTTCGAAATAAACGCATTCGTATATCAGCCCTCTTTCGCCATACAGATGAAACGGGTATTCCTGCACGACATGCACAGTTGCGAACGGCTGATCCCTTCGCGCTGGCTGAAACGTCCTGCCAAACAACGACTCACCGAGTCGTTCATGCGCCTGTTCTCCCCGCTCCTTTAAGCCTTTTCTTCTTTGATAAAAATACTGAAATTGACTGAGCCATAGATACGTTGCTGATCGAAATAAGGAAGATGGGAGAAATCATTCGTTTTCGGATGTTCCATTACGAATATGCCCCCGTCACGCAACAAGTCGCGTTCAAAGACCAGTTCAGGCACTTCCGGCAGTTCCTTCAGCGCATAAGGCGGATCGGCAAAAATAAAATCGAAACTCTGCTTCGGAGCCGAATGCAGATAGCGGAACACATCGCCACGGATCAGATGGAGAGATTCGGTCTTCAGTTCTTTCGCGACCTTTGCAATGAAAGAAGCATGTGCATTATTCTTCTCCACAGCGGTAACACTTTTGCACTCTCTTGAAAGCAATTCAAATGAGATACTCCCTGTTCCGGCAAATAAATCCAGTGCATCAGTCCCTTCCAGATCGGTAAGGTTATTGATCACATTAAAGAGGTTCTCTTTTGCAAAGTCAGTAGTCGGCCGTGCACTGAAAGAAGACGGCACGTCAAACCGTCTACGACCATATATTCCGCTTATAATTCGCATACAGATAAAGCTATTAAATCCAATGGGGCCTGAACAACTTCGGCTCCCAACAAATAAGCATCCGACGGTATCTCTGCCGGACTGATATATTGTATATAATTGCGTAACGTAGTCGTTATACTGTTACGCAGGGAAACACCTCCATAGATATGAAGTTGATCCTTTTCCTGATCCATACCGACCTGTTTCCATACATATAATATATAGTACAGGATATCGTCAGGCTTATCATACTCAAATGTGTTCACAAAGAGCAATCTGCCTTGGGCAAAACAAACCACATCCATCATCTTCCGGTGGAGCACCACATACATTTGACGGGGGATCAACGTCCGGCTTTGTTGCTTCCATAAAGCCAACTGGGGCGTAATATGATGGACAAAAAACGGATTGATCAGCGAACGGGAACAGAACTCATACACCTCTTCATCCATTCCGAACACCACTTCCGCAGCTTCACGTGCCAACAGATTATGCAGACATTTATTCTCCGGAGCAGAAAAAGTAAACGATAACAGATCGTTTTTCTGCTTTTCTGTAAAGACTTCTTCCGGCACCACCGTGTATTGCGGTGTTACATAGACCAGGTTTGTCCGCTTATACGAATAAGTAAGAAACTCATGTCCGAAAAAAAACTCTTTCAACGAAGATATATAAGGCTTCGTCCGGTCGAACTCCATGTTCCTGTAAAAGAAACTTTCGCTCTCCGAAGGGCTGTATCCTGAAAAAGAAAGTCCATCCGACCTAAGCCGGATGGACATTATGTATTTTCCAGAATTATCAGCAGTCAACGTATCAGGGATACTGATAGCCATAAACAATCGATTATTCCCAGTTACCTGCGTTGTTATTAATTTCAGTCAGTGAACCGACACGTAAACCCGGATATTTCTCCAGCTTTTCAGCTTTATCCTTCAGGTTCACAACCAACTGTTTGTCGAGATCACCCAGATAATCGTCATACTTAACGCCTGCTTCAAATACTTTTACAGTATAACCTGAACCAGAAGTCAGAGTGGCTGTATCCATAGAGAACTTCACGCTTGTTCCCGGAACATTTGCCAAATCGTCTACATTGTAGTTTTTACCGAACAATGTATCTTTTGCTACAACCCAAATAGTATCACGTCTGATCAAACCTTTCTTCACAGCTTCCTTCTCAGTCATACCTTTTTCCAACTGCTCGTCGGTCAAAACACCTTCTTTGATCAAGAACGGAAGTTTGTCATCCTTCAGGAACTTAACCAAGTCGTTGAAACTACCTGCATGCGTTTTGTACACATTCTTATACTCGATCTGAGCTTTACGGATATCGATCAGACGAGCCTTGATAGCATTTTCACGCGCATCTTTTTGTTCATTGAATTCAATCGGCGTCATAATGCTTCTATAGCACATGTAAACTAGCAGGAGAACTGCAGCAGCTAATAAAATCTTTAATGTAACTTTCATGGTTTGTATTGTTTTTTTGAATTTATTTCGTTCGGCAAATTTAAAAAAGAATATTTAATACACTACCTTTATCACCAAAATTATTGCAATCAAAATGATAAATAGTTATTTAAGCCGCCAAATTACACAAAATTTTCCACATAATCCTACTGAAGACCAGTTTTCTGCCCTGAAAACGCTCACGGATTTTCTGCTTTCAACGGAATCAGACACACTTTTGTTATTGAAAGGATACGCAGGAACGGGAAAAACATCGTTGATCGGCGCCCTGGTCAAAACCCTGACCGAGCTGAAGCAAAAAACTGTTTTGCTCGCCCCCACCGGTAGGGCAGCCAAAGTTTTTTCTAACTATTCCGGTCAGAAAGCATTTACGATCCATAAAAAAATATACCGCCAGAAGGCCTTCTCCAATGAACCTACCGGATTCATGCCGACTGATAATTTACACAAAGATACGTTATTTATAGTTGATGAAGCGTCCATGATATCGAACGACGGTTTAGACTCGATCTCTTTCGGTACGGGACGGTTACTCGATGACCTGATACAATATGTTTACTCGGGAGAAAACTGCCGGTTGATCCTGATGGGCGACGTGGCACAGCTACCGCCGGTCATGCAGACGGAGAGCCCGGCACTGAACCCGGAGATACTCAGGGGATACAATCTCCAAGTGCAGGAAATCGTATTGACACAAGTTGTCAGACAAAGCGGGGATTCAGGTATATTACTCAATGCCACCCGTTTACGGGATGCACTGCGTAACAACGAAGTCGAGATATATCCCAAGCTCCACCTGAAAGATTTTACAGACTTCCGAAAGATCAACGGGGATGAACTGATCGAAGAAATATCAGCGGCCTATAGCCGTGACGGGATAGAAGACACAATGATCATTACCCGCTCCAACAAACGAGCTACGATCTACAATAACGGGATACGCAACCGTATCCTATACAGAGAAGAAGAATTATCATCGGGCGACCGGTTAATGGTCGCCAAGAATAACTATTTCTGGACCAACGATTGCAAAGAAATGGATTTTATTGCCAATGGCGAGATCGTTCAGGTTGTCCGTGTAAAACGGACAACCGAACTCTATGGTTTCCGCTTTGCCGACGTTACCGTCCGTTTTCAGGATTACGACCTCGAACTGGATATAAAAATCCTGCTCGACACCTTGCAGACCGATTCGCCAGCCCTGCCTAAGGAGCTTAACGACAAGCTGTTCTATACGATCCTCGAAGACTACGACGACATTCCAACCAAGGCGGGTAAAATGAAAAAGATGAAAGCCGATTCGCACTATAATGTCGTACAGGTGAAATATGCTTATGCCATCACCTGCCATAAAGCACAGGGCGGACAGTGGATGAACGTCTTCCTCGATATCGGCTATATGACGGAAGAAATGCTGGGAGAAGATTTCTACCGATGGCTGTACACCGCTTTCACCCGTGCCACCCACCGACTGTATTTAGTTAATTTACCGGATGAATTTGTTGAGTGACAGCACACTTTTTTACATATTAAGTACGTTACATAAATAAAATAGTTATTTTTGTTGCAATATAAACCGGGGCGTTGTTATTACACTCCCCGTTAAGCATAAATTCAGAAATGGCAAATAAAGAAAAAATAGATTATCTGTTACTTGACATCAAGGAACTTGAGACGTTGATTGCCGGTATGCGCGATGCAGAGGTATATCCGGTGTCCTTCTTTAGCCAGACGTTCAATCTGACACATAAAATACTGAATGACCTTCATTCGCTGGAAACGGCACAGATTGAAATGTTACGTAAACAAATGGAAGCCCATCAGGCATTGATCCAGTCGCTGCCCAATCCGGCCGCGACAACGATCCCGGTTCCCGAAACGGAAATAAAAGAAGAACCGGTTGCAGAAACCGTGATCATTCCGGAACCGGAAGTTGCACCAACCAGGAAAGTCATCATCGAGCAACAAGAGGTTATTCCGGAAGAAAAGATAGAGGAAAAAGTGGTTATCGAACAAGCGGAGGTCCATCAACCGGAAATAGTGACACCGGAACCGATTACCACCGTACAGCCGGAGCAGGTACAACCTGAATCCGTACAACCGGCCCCCAGGTTATCTGAACCGGCACAGGCAACCGAACATAAAATACAGCTCGAGACACCTCACAAAACAGTTGTGGCAGACAAACAAGGGGTTTTCCTCAGCGACATACTGGAAAAAAAGAATCTGTCTGACTTCCGCAAGGCTTTCAGCCTGAACGACCGCTTCCGCTTCCGCCGCGAGCTGTTCGGTGGCAATGAAGATAAAATGAACAAAGCGATTACCGACCTCAACGATATTCATTCGTACGAGGAGTCGGTAACCTATCTGAATAACGAACTGAAATGGAATATTGAGGATGAAGCCGTAGCCGATTTCCTCAAATTGTTGGAGAAACGATTCCTTTAATCAGTTGACAGCTGACAAATGACAGTTGACAGTTTTAAGGACTGTATTTTAACTGTCACTTGTCAACTGTCGACTGTCAACTAAAAAAGATTATGGCAAAGTTAACAGTTGTACCGACTCCCGTAGGAAACCTGGAAGATATGACCTTCCGGGCTATCCGTGTGTTGAAGGAAGCCGATCTGATTCTGGCCGAAGACACACGTACGACCGGTATCCTGCTGAAACATTTTGAGATACAAAACAAAATGCAGTCGCACCATAAGTTCAACGAACACAAGACAGTGGAACAGATCGCCTCCCGTATCAAAGGAGGTGAGAACATAGCCCTTGTGTCGGATGCCGGAACACCCGCCATCTCCGATCCCGGCTTTATGCTGGTCAGGGAATGTGTACGACAAGGTGTCGACGTGGAATGTTTGCCGGGAGCAACCGCATTTGTTCCGGCACTGGTAGCCTCCGGGTTACCGAACGAGAAATTCTGTTTCGAAGGATTCCTTCCCCAGAAAAAAGGTCGTCAGACCCGCTTGAAGGAACTGTCCGTCGAATACAGGACCCTTATTTTTTACGAATCCCCTTTCCGGTTGGTAAAGACGCTTACCCAACTAGCCGAATTCTTCGGGACCGACCGACAAGTATCCGTGTCACGCGAAATATCCAAGCTGCACGAAGAGACTGTCCGCGGAACCCTGGAAGAGGTTATAGCACACTTTACCGTGAACGAACCGAGGGGTGAGATTGTTATAGTATTAGCAGGCTTAAAAGATAAAAAGGAAAAAGAGACAGAAAAAGATGTTTAACTCAAAAAACAAAAAGAACATGAAGAAGTTATTATTAGCTTGTACCTGCGCAACATTACTGGTATCCTGCGGACAAAATTCAGCCGAATACAAAAAGCTGAAGGCAGAAAACGATTCTCTGAAGATAGAGAATATGAAATCGACCAGCGAGATGAATGAAATCCTGACTACATTAAATGATGTGGAGGCAGACATACAGTCGATCCGCGATGCAGAAAACTATCTGAACCTACAGCAACAAACAGGTGGCGAGTTCAGCAAAAGCAACCGCGAACAAATCAAGCAGAACATGCAGTTGATCAGTGAGACACTGAAAAAGAATAAAGAAACGATCAGCCAGCTGGAAGACAAACTGAAAAAAAGCGGTATCCAATCGGCAGCCCTGAAGAAAACGATCAACCGTCTTTCCTCCGAACTGGACCAGAAAGCAACGATGATCGTCGCCCTGCAGGAAGACCTGGCGAAGAAGAATGTCCGCATTCAGGAACTGGACGAAATGGTATCTTCCCTGAATGAAGATGTCGAAAGCCTGGCAACAACTGCCGCCGCCCAGTCTGAAAAATTAGGCGAACAAGATAAGGCACTCAACACAGCCTACTATTGCTTCGGTACGGGAAAAGAGTTGAAAGACCAGAAGATCCTTTCCGGCGGTGGTCTCTTCTCTAAATCCAAAGTATTACAAAGTGGCTTCAACAAAGATTATTTTATCTCTGTCGATATTCGCGAAGTGAAAGAAATTCCTTTGTTCGCAAGTAAAGCCAAGCTGAAATCCAACCATCCGGAAGGTTCTTACGAATTCGTAAAAGACGAAGACGGTAATCTGACATTGAATATCACAGACCCGAAAACATTCTGGAGCCTGGGTAAATATCTGGTTATTGAAGTAGGATGATGAAATACAAAAACCTCTTTATAGATCTGGACGATACCCTTTGGGATACGTACCATAACAATAAAGAATGCCTCGAAGAGCTTTATACCGATCACCACTTTGACCGGTATTATGCCTCCTTCGAGGCTTTCTTCGCTATCTACTGGCCACACAATGAACTGTTGTGGAAGCAATATCGTGCAGGAGAGATCGACCGTCAAACGCTTATCATCGACCGCTTCCGTTATGTGCTTCGTCCGCTGGGTATTGAGGATACCCAATCGGTACTGGCTGTCAATAATGATTTCCTGCAACGTACAACAACCAAGACCGGACTGGTCCCCGGAGCGATCGAGCTGCTGGAATATCTTCGCCCCTCCTACCGCATGTATATCTTATCGAATGGTTTCCGTGAAGTACAGGACAAGAAACTGCGCAACTCCGGACTGGCCCCCTACTTTACCCGGATGATTCTCTCCGAAGATGCCGGTATACAGAAGCCTCATAAGGGTATTTTCGATTTTGCCCTGATCAATACCAATTCCCGACGCAATGAAACGCTGATGATCGGCGACTGTTTCGAGGCCGACATATTCGGCGCTCACCAATCACGGATAGACCAGCTCTGGTTCAATCCACAGGATCTGCCGCCCCAGGAGTTTACCCCGACCTATACAGTTAAACGTCTGGAGGAAATAAAAGGGATATTATAGACCGCTCTCAAAAATCTCACACAGGGTCACAGATTTCGGGAAGGTTTAACACGATATAGGGTATATACAAATGCCCTATGACCTATCATCGGATACCTTATGACCTATCCAATGATACCCTATAAGGAATTGTTCGTTTCCTCATACCCAGTTGCACACCAAAAAAACATGCGATCATTGATTATCAACACTTGGAATTCCAACCGGCCAGAAAAGGACAAAAAGGACACCGCCACAATTTGAAAAAGGGAAAGGCATCTTCACCTTTAGTGGCTGAATAGATATAGTATATTCCAATATTATCAGATTTGAGCTATCCCTTATCAAAGTGACTTAGCCATTACAGGTTCATTTGCCGTCAGTTTTAACTGACGGTTTACAAGTTGCTTCTCTTTATTGGCTTCAGCCACATTTCTCTTTACATAGAGAGACTCTTTAAATGGGACTAAAGTCCAAAGAGATAGAGCATTTACTAATCCGTCGGTTAAAACCGACGGCAAATGGACCTGTTACTATACCAGCCCTATTGATGACTGATGGTTTATAGCTGAATAGCTCAATTATTCCTATATATGTTCAGATACAAAAACACTTTCCCATTTTCAAATTGTGGCGGTGTCCTTTTTGTCCTTTTCTGTGCCTCTTAAACAATACTCCCTAATAATCAACAACATATCATTTTTAACCCGTGCAACAGGGGTATCAGAATTCCGACGTAAAATGGAACTTGATATCCGGGAAATCCTGTTGTGCCATGGTCAGTACGTAACCGGAATCGGCCAGATAAACATCACGGCCTTCTTTGTCGAGCGCCATATACTGCGATTTACGCTTCTTGAAATTATCCAAAGCGACCTGATTGTCACTTTCAATCCAGCAAGCTTTATAAAGACTGATCGGTTCCCATTTACATTGGGCACCATATTCATGCAACAGACGGTACTGGATTACTTCAAACTGCAATTGTCCGACCGTACCGATAATCTTACGACCATTGAACTGGTTGGTAAAGAGCTGTGCAACCCCTTCGTCCATCAACTGTTCGATCCCCTTATTCAACTGCTTGGCTTTCATCGGGTCGGCATTTTCAATGTATTTGAACATCTCCGGCGAGAAGCTGGGCAATCCCTTGAAATGAAGCTCTTCACCGGCAGTCAGCGTATCGCCGATCTTGAAATTACCCGTATCCGGCAAACCGATGATATCACCAGCAAACGCTTCGTCCACCGTTTCTTTCTTCTGTGCCATAAAAGCAGTCGGGCTGCTGAAACGCAATTGTTTACCGAAGCGGACATGTTTATAAGGAGCATTACGCTCGAAACGGCCGGAACAGATCTTTACGAAAGCAATACAACTGCGGTGGTTCGGGTCCATATTCGCATGTATCTTGAAGATGAAACCGGTAAAGTTATCCTCTTCCGGCTCAACGACACGTTCTACCGCCTGGATAGGACGGGGAGACGGTGCGATCTTGATAAAACAATCCAGCAGTTCCTTCACACCGAAGTTGTTCAGGGCAGAACCGAAAAAGACAGGAGCGATGTCTCCCCGCAGATACGTATCCACATCGAACTCCGGATAAACGCCTTCAATCAGTTCGATATCTGCACGAAGCTTTTCGGCCAGCGTATCACCGATATGGTTTTCCAGTTCCGGGTTGTTTATATCGTTGAACTCGATCTTCTCCGTCACATACTGTTTACTCGGCGTGTAGAGGTCGAGTTTCTGTTCATATATATTATATACCCCTTTGAAACGCTGTCCCATATCGATCGGCCAGCTTAAAGGACGTACGTTGATATGCAATTCTTCTTCAATCTCATCCAGAAGATCGAAAGGATCTTTACCGTCACGGTCCATCTTGTTGACAAACACGATCACCGGCGTTTTACGCATACGGCAAACTTCCATCAACTTACGGGTCTGTGCTTCCACACCTTTGGCAATGTCGATTACAATAATTACACTGTCTACGGCAGTTAACGTACGGAAAGTATCTTCGGCGAAGTCCTGGTGACCGGGAGTATCGAGGATATTCACCTTATGATTGTCATAGTCGAAAGCCATCACAGAGGTTGCAACGGAGATTCCACGTTGTTTTTCTATTTCCATCCAGTCGGAGGTAGCCGTCTTTTTGATCTTGTTGGATTTTACGGCACCGGCCACATGGATCGCACCACCGAACAACAGCAGTTTTTCCGTTAATGTGGTTTTACCGGCATCCGGGTGGCTGACAATAGCAAACGTTCTTCTTCTTTTAATCTCTTCTGAATACTGACTCATTTTTATATCTTTATTTTATTTCAAACAGGGTTATGAACAGAGTTATCAACATACTTATCAACATATCAACAGGGTTATCAACACCCTACAATTTATCCATGCAAAGGCGAAGGCTCTCTTCCCAATGCGGGATAACGACACCATATATTTCTTTTATCTTCCTCTTATTCAACACACTATAAGGAGGGCGCACGACCTTTGTCGGATAATCTTTCGTTTCAATCGGCAAGACACGGCAATCGATCCCGGCAATCTGAAGGATCTTAACTGTAAAATCATACCAACTACAAACCCCCTCATTCGAGAAATGATAAATACCCGGTACGAAAGCGTTCCGCTCATCGGATGTCACCACCGCCAACATGGCAGCGGCCAGGTCTCCGGCATAGGTCGGTGTCCCGATCTGGTCGAAGACAAACCCTAACTCATCTCGTTCTTTTCCCAGACGGAGCACGGTCTTCACGAAATTATTACCGAACTCGGAATATAACCAGGCCGTACGGATGATAACCGCATCGGGACAAACCTCCTGCAGTATCTCTTCACCGGCGAGTTTAGTACGACCGTAAGCCGAAACCGGACGAGTGGCATCTGTTTCCACATAAGGGCGACAACCCGTTCCGTTAAATACATAATCGGTAGAGACATGGATCATTTTAGCTCCGGCTTCATGCGCTGCTTCCCCCAGTACACCGACTGCAAAAGCATTGATGCGACGGCACAGGGCTTCATCTTCCTCCGCCTTTTCGACAGCCGTATAAGCGGCACAGTTCAACACATAATCGACCCGGTTGTCCTTGAGCATTGCCCGCACGGCAACAGGGTCCGTAATGTCCAATGTATCGACATCCGTAAAAAGGAAATTATATCCTGAATAGTTCTTTGCCTGCAGGCGGATCGAATTGCCCAGTTGCCCGTTGGCCCCGGTTACTAATAATGTTTTCATTTCATTAATCTTCTAATTTCAAATCACCGTTCATATCTTCACGATACTTCTCGGCCAAAAGAGCCAGGAAAGAACTGATCTGTTTGATCGCCTCCTGTGTTTCCGAACTGACGTTTTTCCCCTGCATGCGGAGAAGCAGATAGCCATAGATTGCGTTAAAACAGGTTTCCAGTTCCGGTAAATCCTCTCCCCCGGACTTTGCCCTAAGTTGTACTATATAAGGAAGCGTTTTATAATAAGCCGCCCCGTAAACCATTTCTTTCGGGGATTTCAGCAATCGCAGGTGCAGATCGGTCAGGGCAATGATCACATTCTTGTTCAACTGAATATGTCCTTTTTCCATGACTCCTTCGCTACGCATCATATCGATCAGTTCTTCATACCATTTGGCTATCTCCTCCTTCACCTCGTCCGGTTGATCGTATTGGGCGATTACCGTCCGGCGGATCGAATCGAGATCAAACTGGTTGGCACGTATCAGGTCTTCCACCTGCCACATGTATAATAAATACTCGGCTATATTTTCTTTTCTTTTTTGTTTCGCTATAATCATAGCTACAAAGATACACTATATTCAGATATCGCCCGATAAAAATCGGCATCTTTAACACCTAACTGGCGGCATGCCAGGCGCGCTGCGTTCAGATTTGTCAGAAAATAGTTGTCCGGTATCCGTATCGGGAAATCTCCGTAACGCGTCTGCAGGAAAGTAGCTCCGTCTTTTTCGATCACCGGATGCTGGCCGTAAGAAATGGCGGTAATGTCTTCACGTACCTCTTCCGCCAACTGTCTCACAGCAGGATCGCCTTCAAAATAGATCAGTTTCCCGAAACGTTCGATCAGGGTTATGAAATTCCTGAACGTACCGTAATAAGCATCCGGACTATCATGGTCTGTTTCCGGTGTCCATGACAGATTGGTCAATATGGCAATATGAGGACGGTAGAATTCCAGTTGAAAACGTTTTTCCAATGCGGATGTAACATGCTCATCACCTTCGATCAGGGCTATACGCGCTTCATAGCTCATACGCACACGATTCGGCAACAAAGGGATTTCACTGGTCAGGGCATAATCGAAGGCCAGCTTCTGCCGCTGAAGGGCATAAATGATCATTGAGATAATTGTTTTCTTTCCACGGCTTCCCGCAACAACTACCCGAGTCTTCTCTTTGGTTCGCTGAAAAATGAATTCAGGTATAGAGAGAATTAATAACCCCAATTCCTTAGCTTTTATCAGTTCCGGGTTATCCTGCTTGACAGTAGCACCCAAAACGACAAAATTATTATCCTTTGTTAATCTCTCCGGAAACCAACCGTCTCCATGACATGTACAACCTGCGGCGTGTAGCCTTGCTATCACTTCCTCTGTTATACCGTCACCTGAAACACTCACGTCATATCCCTTTTCATGAATAGCCAAAGCCAGGTCAAGCACAAGAGGTTCGGTCACGGAGATTAAATGAACTTTTCGCATCGCTTAGATTTTGTCGCAAATGTACGCATTTTCATTAAGGTTCACCATAACAGTAATAGAAAAAATAGGCTTATATTTGACACAAAAAAAGTGAAATGGATATACAGATAATCGATACCGGGTACTTTTATGCAGATGGCGGAGCCATGTTCGGAGCTATCCCTAAAACGGCATGGAGCCGACGTTATCCGAGTAATGAAACGAACGGCTGCGTCCTGGCGATGAGAAGCCTGCTAATATCAAACATTCCCGGAAAAGTGATCCTCATCGATACCGGAGCGGGTACAAAACATCTCAAGCAACTAAACTATTATAACTTCTTCGATCTGGTCGATCTCGGGAAAGAATTGCAAAAACGGGACATTTCACCGGAACAGGTAACGGATGTCGTTCTCACCCATCTGCATTTTGATCATTGCGGCTATTCGACCCTGAAAAATGAAGAGACCGGAGAAATTTATCCGGCTTTTCCCAATGCGATCTATTGGGTCAGCCGCAGACAATGGGAGAATTTCCTCCATCCGAATGCATTGGAAAAGGATTCTTATTTTATTGAAAATATGCAGGCGATAGCAGACAGGGGCTTGTTACGCCTTATCGATACCGATGCGGAACTTTCTCCGGGTATAGACCTGCGTCTTTTCGATGGACACACGCCGGGACAGATCGTTCCTTATATCCGGACACCCGAACAGACCTTTGTCTTTGTCGGCGATGTAATCCCGCTGGCTGCCTGCGTTTCTCCGGAATGGATATCCGCTTACGACACATTTCCGGTCACTTCTTATCAGGAAAAAATGCGCCTACTGGAAGAAGCGACCCGTGAAAGGCAGGCACTCATTTATTGCCATGATGCTTATATCAAATGCAGTACAGTGAAAAAAGTAAAAGACTTTTTCAAAAAGGATAAAACAATAGAAACACAGTAACTCCGTCGATTAAGAACGAGATTTATATCAGGTATAAAATAAATCACTATCTTTGGAAACAATCTCTAAGACAGATCATAAATACAAGAAAAAGACATTATCATTTATAACTTTTTACGACGCATGAATAAACTAAGCAAATTAACGCTGCTTTGTGCAGCTTTTGCGGGAATGATGGCATGTTCCGAAGGAAAAGTCGCTAAAGGCGATTACGGAATTATCCCACTTCCCCAAGAAGTTTCCATCACCAATGGAGGCTCTTTCGTATTAACGCCTTCAACTTCTATCATTTACCCCGAAGGGAATGATCTGCTAAAACAAGCTGGCGAGTTTCTTGCTTCTTATATTAAAGAAGCAACCGGTTATGCCCCGAAAGTGGTTACGGCAAAAAGTTCAAAGCCGATCCATCTTTCGATCGATAAAAGCATCTCCAATCCGGAAGGTTACCGACTGACAGTTACTCCCGAAAGCATTGAACTGGCCGGAGCTACCGAAGCCGGTGTTTTCTATGGCGTACAAACTTTACGCAAGTCGATCCCCGCAGTTGCCGAAGGCATGAATATAGAACTTCCGGCTGTCACAATCAACGATTATCCCCGTTTTGCCTATCGGGGTATGCACCTGGATATTTCCCGTCATTTCTTCCCGGCTGATTCTGTCAAAAAGTACATTGACATACTGGCTTTACATAATATGAACACTTTCCACTGGCATCTGACAGACGACCAGGGATGGCGTATCGAGATCAAGAAATATCCGGAACTTACAAAAATAGGTTCTCAACGCAAACAAACCGTGATCGGACATAACTCCGGCGAATATGACGGCAAACCTTACGGTGGTTTCTATACCCAGGACGAGATCCGTGACGTGATCGCTTACGCCAAAGAACGTTTTATCACGATCATTCCTGAAATCGACCTGCCGGGACATCAGCAGGCAGCATTGGCTACTTACCCGGAACTGGGTTGTACAGGCGGTCCGTATGACGTATGGCAACAATGGGGAGTTTCAGAAGATGTGATCTGTGCAGGAAATGAGAAATCAATGCAGTTCCTGGAAGACGTACTCTCGGAAGTGATTGACCTGTTCCCGTCCGAATATATCCACATCGGCGGTGACGAATGCCCGAAAGTACGCTGGAAAACCTGTCCGAAATGTCAGGCAAGGATCAAGGCGGAAGGCATTAAAGGAGATAAAAAACACAGTGCAGAAGAATATCTGCAAAGCTCCGTGATCTCGCAGATGGAGAAATTCGTGGAAAGCAAAGGTCGCCATATTATCGGCTGGGACGAGATACTGGAAGGTGGCTTGGCTCCGAATGCCACGGTTATGAGCTGGCGCGGTGTGGATGGCGGCATCGAAGCGGCCAAACAACATCATAATGTGATCATGACCCCGAACACTTACCTTTATTTCGACTATTACCAGTCTACTGATACGGAGAACGAACCGATGGCTATCGGTGGTTATCTTCCTCTGGAACGGGTTTATTCACTGGAACCTACTGCCGGTATCCCGGATGAATATAAAAAATACGTGATCGGCGTACAGGCAAATCTCTGGACCGAATATATCCCGACCTTCTCACAGGTTGAATACATGGTCATGCCTCGTATGGCAGCTTTGGCCGAAGTGCAGTGGACCGATCCGAGTAAGAAAGAATATCAGAGCTTCCTGCCCCGCCTGGTTCGCATGACCAAGCTGTACGACCGTCTGGGATACAATTATGCCAAGAATATCTTCGATATCCATGCTGAATTTACTACCGATACGGAAAACGGCGAAGTCGTTGTCGATCTGTCCACAATGGGTGACGGCGATATTTATTACACACTGGACGGCAGCGAACCGACAAGTGCAAGCAATAAATACGATACACCGGTAAGGATCAAAGAAAATGCAACGATAAAAGCCGTTGTGGTACGTCCTGCAGGTAACAGCCGCATATTCTCTGAAAAAATCACATTCAGCAAATCGACAGCAAAGCCGGTTACTTTGCGGGTTGCTCCGAGCAGAGGATATGAGTTCAAAGGCGGTCCTGAAATGACAGACGGCTTGACAGGTGATACGAACTACAAGACCGGACGTTGGTTGGGCTTCCAGGGGAAAGACCTGGATGCTGCGATCGATCTGAAACAACCGGTCGAAATCAGCCAGGTGGCTTTCAATACCAATGTGGTAAAAGGCGACTGGATCATGGGGGCAGCAGGAGTTACCGTTAAGGTTTCCGAAGACGGAAAGAACTTCAAAGAGGTCGTATCCAAGATAATCCCTTCATTGAAACAATCGGACAAAGACGGTATCTATCCACAGGAAGTTACTTTTGCACCGGTTAAGGCCCGTTATGTAGAAGTGATCATCAAGAGCGACAAACTGCCGACATGGCACGGTGGCGCAGGCAATCCTGCCTATCTGTTTGTAGACGAAATTATTATTCAATAGGGTACTATCAACACAAAGCCGGTTAAAGACTTACCTCTTCCCGACGTAAGCTTTAACCGGTTTTTTGCTTAAAATCCACACAGGTTTCATGCGAAGGACAATTATCACACTAAGTTTCCTCTTATACTTCTTCACACTGGCAAGTTCCAAAAATCAAGATAACCGGGAATATATCCTTGTTCTGAACTCCGTCAATTTCGATGAAGCCTGGACAAACGGAATCTATCAGTCTATCTGCAAATCATTCGACGAGTCGCCATACACAGTCAAAGCGGAAGAGTTGATGGTCCCGACCATTGCAAGCGCAGAAGAAGCTGCGGCCAAAAGAAACTCATTACTGGAAAAATTCCCCCGGTATCCCAAAGTCGTTGTCTTCATAGGTGATCCCGGATGGCTGGTATGCCGTCCGTTATTCGATAACGAGTGGAAGGATATCCCTATCCTGATCTGTTATTCGCGTGAATCAATGCCCGCCTGTCTGGAGAATCTCCTTTCCCGAAACCTATCCGACCAACAACTCGTACCTGCCAGCCAGCTTATGAAGGACTATAATATAACGGCTTTATACCAACCTTTTTATATCCGGGAAACTATTGAACTCATGCAACACATACAGCCGGATATCAGAAATATAGCTTTCATATCCGACAACCGTTATATCAGCCTGTGCGCACAAAAAGAAGTCGAACAGACTATGTCGACTCATTTTCCATCCCTGAAACTACATCTTCTTACCACTACCCGGCTTTCCACCGAACAATTACTCGACACGATCTCGCGTTATAACAAAGAAACCGGTATTTTATATTATTCCTGGTTTTCGAAACATCTTCAAAACAAAGACAATTACCTGAACGACAATATACAACGGATCGTTTACGGATTTTCCCATTATCCGGTCTTTACCATCGCAGACCAACAAGTGGAAACCGGTTACTTTGCCGGAGGACATTACATCTCGTTATCCGACTTCAGCCGGGAAACAACCCGTACGTTACAGAAAATAATCGAAGGTACTCCTGCCCGCGATATTCAACCACACTCCGGTGGAAAAGCACGAACCTACCTGAACTATCCTCATCTGAAATCACACAATACCGACAACAATCTCTACCCAAGGGATGCGGTCTATTACCAACGTCCTCCCAATTTTTATGAACGGAATAAACTGGCTATGATCAGCATCACTGCACTTTTCTGCGCCATGATCGCCATTCTCGTCATGAGATTCCGTTTCTACTGGCAAAAGCGCCAGCAAAAGATACGCGAGTATGAGCTGCTCGCCGATTTCAGACGTATGATAGATAATATGCCGGTCATTTATATCCGTCAGCAGATCCTCTCTAATGAAAAAAGAGAACCCTGCGATTTTATTTTCATGAATATCAACCAAGCTTATGAGAAGTTTTTCGGCTGTTCACGCGAAGAAGTGATAGGTAAACGTTTTTCACAGATGAAACGGAAGTTTCCTAAACTCCAGTTCATAGATAATATAGGAATCAACCGCAGCGGTCTGTTCCCCGTAGAAGATAAAGATGGAAAAAACTCTTTCTTCGATGTATTGATTTTTCCGGATACAGAAAATGTTGTCGATATATTCTGCATCGACAAGACGGAAGCCCAACAGAGCCTGAATCTACGCAAAAAGATAGAAGAAGAAATCCGTGAACGTGAAAAAGCGGAAGAAGCGAACCGCCTCAAATCCGCCTTCCTGGCAAATATGAGTCATGAGATCCGTACTCCGCTAAACGCTATCATCGGTTTTTCCAATCTGCTTGCCTATGAAGAGAACCAGAGAGAAAAAGAAGAGTTCATCCGGATCATCGAAAATAATAATGAGCTATTGCTCCGGCTTATCAACGACATACTGGACCTGTCCAAAATAGAAGCGGGAACACTCGAATTTACTTATTCCGATGTAGACCTGAACAGTTTATTAACGGAAATAGAGCAAAGTTGCCATATCCGTAACCGGCATCCGGAAGTTCAAATCTCTTTCGAGGAGCGTTTACCTCAGTGTATCATCCATACGGAGCGTAATCGCCTGACCCAGGTCATTACCAATTTATTAAACAACTCCATAAAATTCACCACTCGGGGAAATATCCGTTTCGGTTACCGGCAAGAAGGCAATCTGTTACGTTTCTATGTAAAAGATACCGGCTGCGGTATTCCTGCCGATAAAATAGACTCGGTATTCGGACGTTTCGTCAAACTGAATAATTTCCAACAAGGTACCGGACTCGGACTTTCTATTTGTAAAACGATTGTGGAAAAACTCGGCGGAGAGATCGGCGTGGAGTCGACGGAAGGAGAAGGAACTTTATTCTGGTTTACAGTGAAAGTTGAATAAAGACAAAAGCCATCCGGTGAAATAAATTAGATACCTTTGCGTCAAATATCTAATTTTATTCGCCATGAAAAGAAATATATTACTTTTGGCAGCAATCTGTTCCTGCTATAATCTGTTTGCCGAAGAGGTTATCGTAAAACAGTTCAGACACGCCGGCCCCTATGAAATTAAAAAGCCGTTCCTGCAAGACAGCCTCGACGTAAACAGCAAGAAATTTACTGAAAAAGAGTTACTGAAAACATCCGTCCCATTCAACAATGTCCGCCAAAGCATGCAATTCCTGGAGGCAAACGCCAACGGGGAAAGTATACTACCGGATAATAACCAGGCCTGTCATATCGGACTGGCTTCTTTCTATCTGAACAGCGACCGGTATGTAAAGGGCTCTTTGCAGATAAAAGGACCGGAAACGTATGAGGTTTATATAAATAATGAAAAGCAGACGCCTGCGGATGGAAAAGTGGCACTGACACTGGAACCTCACCGGTATGAAGTCATTATCAAATATCTGTCGGAAAAAGAAAAAACGGGTTCTCTGAAAGTCTCTTTCGATACGGAAGCGGAAGCTGTCGTTACAGCAACAACCGATCCGGAAAAAAGATATACCATCAGCGACGTGTTCGACGGGACACGCATGCGTTCCGTCAATCTCTCCCCTAACGGAAAATATCTGCTGACAGCTTACCAGACCACTTTCCCGGGTGGTAAAACCGAATCATACCAACAGGTTACCGATCGGGCCAGCGGACAAGTCCTGATGGAAAGTAACTCCATTAATTATAACTGGATGCCTCAAAGCAACCGCTTGTATTATACCCGTAACGGCTTGCAAGGGAAAGAACTAATAAGCCTCGATCCTGTTACGAAAACGGAGAACATACTTTCCGTCAACTTACCCGACGGATGGTTTGTCTTTTCCCCGACCGAAGATTATCTGCTCTTCAGCGTATCTGAAGAAGGGCCGAAAAAGGATCAGGATATGGAAGAGATTCTGGTTCCCGACGATCGTCAGCCGGGATGGCGCAACCGTTCCTTCCTACACAAATACGATCTGGCGACAGGAGTTTTCGAACGCCTGACTTACGGGCATAATTCGACTTCTCTCAACGACATCTCACAAGACGGTCGTTATCTGTTATTCACCAGCCACGAACGGACACTGACCAAACGTCCTTTCAGCATCACGACGCTTTACCGCATGGACCTTCAAACCATGCAAACGGAAGCGTTACTGAAAGATCCGTTTATCAATTACGCCTGCTTCTCTCCCGACGGTAAACAATTAGCTATCGCAGGTTCAGGCGAAGCCTTTGACGGCATCGGATTGAATATCGCACCGGGACAAACCTCCAATACGGCTGACGGGCAACTATTTATCTATGATCCGGACAGTAAACAAATGACTCCCGTAAGCAAGGATTTTAACCCGTCCATCCAGTCTTTTACCTGGAACAACTATAATAAACAGATCTATCTCCAGGGAGAGGATAAAGATTGTGTCCGCCTCTATGTGCTCGATCCGTCCAATGGCAAGATCAAACCTGTCCCGTTAAAAGAAGATATTCTCTCGGATTTTACGATAGCGACATCGGCTCCGGAGCTGGTTTATTTCGGAGAAAGTGTTTCCAACTCGCAACGTCTTTACGCTGTCGACCTAAAGAAGAATACGACTGCCTGTCTGAAAGACCTCTCCAAAGATATACTCAAAGATATCACGCTGGGTGAAGTACATGACTGGAACTTTAAGGCAGCGGCAGGCGATACGATTTACGGACGCTATTATCTGCCTCCTCATTTCGATCCGAATAAGAAATATCCGCTGATCGTCAACTATTACGGTGGAACAAGCCCAACAGAACGCTCGCTGGAGAACCGCTATCCGTCACATGTGTATGCGGCATTGGGATATGTGGTTTATATCATCCAACCCAGCGGGGCAACAGGATTCGGACAGGAATTTTCGGCACGCCACGTCAATGCATGGGGAAAGCGCACGGGAGACGAGATCATTGAAGGAACAAAAAAGTTCTGTGCAGAGCATCATTTCGTGGATGCCAAGAAGATCGGCTGTATCGGAGCCTCCTACGGAGGATTCATGACACAATATCTGCAAACGAAAACAGACCTGTTCGCAGCTGCGATCTCGCATGCCGGTATCAGCGATATTACAAGTTATTGGGGAGAAGGGTACTGGGGATATTCATATAGCTCGCTGGCAACAGCCAACAGCTATCCCTGGAATGCCCACGATATTTATGTAGAGCAGAGTCCGTTGTTCCATGCAGATAAAATCAATACACCGATCCTGTTCCTACACGGTTCTGTCGATACGAATGTGCCGATCGGAGAAAGCATTCAGATGTTCACTGCCTTAAAGTTATTAGGAAAAGAGACAGCCTTTATACAAGTAACAGGACAGAATCATCAGATATTCGATTATAAGAAACGTGCCGAATGGAATAACACGATCTTCGCCTGGTTCGCCAAATGGCTGAAAGAACAGCCGGAATGGTGGGAGGCGTTATATCCTGCTAAATCCTTATAAAAAGAGAGCCCCTCAGGCCACAGTCTGAGAGGCTCTTTTTATAAAATATATTGTTACGTTACACTATCCCACGCATCCGGTCTTCAAAAGCAGTCAACGCCGCCTTCGCTCCTTCACCCATCGAAATGATGATCTGCTTATAAGGAACAGTCGAAACATCACCCGCTGCATAAATACCCGGAACACTTGTCCGGCAATGGCTGTCAATCACGATCTCGCCCGGCCGGTTCGTATCCACCACCTCACGGAAAGCACCGCTATTGGCAGCCAGACCGATCTGAACGAATATACCATCCAGCCCGATCGTACGCACTTCATCCGTCTGACGATCTTTTACACGGATACCGGTCACTTTCTCACCGTTACCCACGACTTCCATAGTCTGTGAGTTCATGAATATCTCCACATTCGGCAGACTTCTCAGTTTATCCTGCAATACCTGATCGGCTTTCAGCGTATCGGCAAATTCCAGAACAGTCACTTTCGAGCAGATACCAGCCAGGTCGATAGCCGCCTCGATTCCCGAGTTACCTCCACCCACTACAGCCACATGTTTTCCTTTATAAAACGGTCCGTCGCAATGCGGGCAAAAAGCAACACCACGTCCGATATACTCTGCTTCGCCGGGAACATTCAGTCGGCGCCAGCTTGCTCCGGTAGCGACAATCACTGCCGGTGCGATCAATTTATCTCCGGTCGAAGTGGTCAATATTTTATCACGACCCTCCACTACCACATTTTCTACCCGGCGATGTTCGAGGATATCGATCGGATAATCTTTCATATGCGACATCAGGTCGAGTGCCAGTTGCTGGCCGGTCGTTTGGGGAACGGAGATCATATTCTCAATACCCACTGTCTCCTTTACCTGACCGCCGACACGATCTGCCACGACTGCCACATTCAACCCTTTACGCGCCGTGTAAATAGCAGCTGCACTACCGGCAGGGCCACCGCCCACAATGATCACATCGTAGTTCTTTTCTACCACAGGCAGGTCTGTTTCTTTCACGCCATACTGAGCTTCCAACTTACCGAGCAGTTCGCCGAAATCGCCCCTACCCACATGGATCAGTTTTCCGTCGGCAAAGACAGAAGGAACACCCTGCACTTTCATGGCTTCCACTTCTTCCTGATTGATCGCTCCGTCCACCATCTCATGCGTAATCTCCGGGTTCAGCGTAGCCATAGCATTCAGAGCCTGGACTACGTCAGGACAGTTGGTACAGGTCAGAGAGACATAAGTTGTCAGCTTGACCGGGCCATTCAGAGCTTTCACACGGTTGCAGATACTTTCGTCGGGAATATTCTTACCTTTCCCGTCACTGTTCAGAAGCGCCAGCAGCAGGGAGGTAAATTCATGTCCATTGGGAACAGCACGGAATTTAATACCGGTCTTTTCGCCATTTTTCAATAAAGAAATTTCCAGTCCTTCTCCATCGGCCACCTGTACAGAGATCTTATCGGAACAGTCTGCCACATCGTTCAGCAGCTCCAACAGTTCCTTCCGGCTTTCGTGTTCAGGGGATACCTGAACATCAAACATATATTCGTTCGTCAGTCCGGCAAAAATACCGGATAACTGATCTTTCATTGAAGAGTCTAACATTATTAAAATCCTCCTTATTATTAGTTGTTTATTCTTTGATAGCTTCGAGCTATCCTATTATCAAACTGACGGCAAATGAGCCTGTAACTAAGTCTGCCTCAAAGACAAAAAAGGCCGACAATATGTTGTCGGCCTCCAGTTTTACTATTAGATCTTACCGACCAGATCGATGCTCGGTTTCAATGTTTCGCCGCCTTTTTTCCATTTAGCGGGACAAACTTCACTCGGATGTTCAGCGATGAACTGAGCAGCTTCTACCTTACGAAGCAGTTCGTCTGCATTACGACCGATACCGTTATCGTTGATTTCAGCCAATTTGATCTTTCCTTCCGGATTTACCAGGAATGTACCACGGTAAGCCATACCGTCTTCTTCGATCATTACACCGAAAGCACGGCTCAATACGCCTGTCGGATCAGCCAACATCGGGTATTTGATCTTACGGATCGTTTCAGAAGCATCGTGCCATGCTTTGTGTACGAAGTGTGAATCTGTACTTACAGAATAAACTTCTACACCCATAGCCTGGAACTGGTCATATTTGTCAGCCATATCTACCAACTCGGTTGGACAAACGAATGTAAAGTCAGCCGGATAGAAAAAGAAAATAGCCCATTTACCTTTGATATCGTCGCTGCTTACTGTTTCGAACTTACCGTTATGGTATGCCTGTACTTTGAACTCGGGTGCTTGTGAATTGATAATAGGTTCCATAGAATTTTTATTTTAATCGTTATTACTATTTTGTTTTGTTTCTGATGCAAAGATAAGTTGCCGGTTCGAGGTAAGAACAAAAAATCCGATCGAAAGGTTTTATGCCCTCATAGACAAAATCTTTGAGTATCAGTATTTCAGAGTTATTAACAAGTGGATTCAATCCGGCCAGCACAGGCTATCACCCTTGATTTCCGAGGTTTCGAACTCCAGAGTGGCATGGTGTATACCAACATGTTGAAGCTCGTGTTTGATCTCCTGTTTGATGCGTTCCATCTCAGACAGATCGTCGATCGAGACATGCGCTGTCAAAGCTGTTTCAGTCGTGCTGATCGCCCAGATATGCAAGTGATGGACACCCCGTACGCCTTCCACGGCATGCATGGCCTTTTCCACCTTTTCGATATCGGTCCCGGCAGGAACGCCGTCGAGCGAAAGACGTAAACTGTCACGCAACAATCCCCAGGTAGAATAAATAATGACCAAAGCAATAATCAATCCGATAACCGGGTCGATAATATACCATCCCGTATGTGCAATAACAATTCCGGAAATAACGACTCCGACAGACACCAGCGCATCCGCCGCCATATGCAGATAAGCTCCCTTCACATTCAGGTCTTTATCCTTATCCTTCATAAAAAGCCATGCCGTAACCGCATTGACAACAACCCCGATCCCTGCAACCCAGGCGATTGCATCTCCTTCTACTGGACGGGGATGAAACAGTTTCGTTATGCTCTCAGCTATAATAATACCGACAGCGACCAACAGAATGACCGCATTCAGCAAGGAGACCAATACCGTGCTTTTCTTATACCCATAAGTATAACTGGCCGTCGGATGTACTTTTGCCAGCCGGAAAGCCAGCATAGCCAGTACCAGACTGGCAACATCCCCCAGGTTATGTCCGGCATCAGATAGCAAACCGAGCGAATTATACCAGAAGCCCGCAGCAAACTCGGCTACAACAAATGCCAGGTTCAGGGTAATACCGATGATAAAGGCTTTATTCAAAGAAGTTATTTCGTGATGATGGTCATGATGATGTTGTTCCATATTCATTCTTACTTTTATTGGAGTAACAAAATGAAACAAAACTATGTTTTTCCTGGCAATAAAAATATACCTGATTGTAGGTAAAATGTCACACGGTAATACCCTGTTTCTTAAATATCTCTTTGGCATTCGCCAGACGTTCGGCAGACAGAGGTTCCACGTCTTTTAATTTGTATTCGATTCCTTGCGCTTCATATTTATAAGCACCCATTGTATGATAAGGCAACAATTCTGCTTTCTGCACCATTTTATAGCGGCTGATATATTCGGCCAGTTTATTCAGCGCATCGTCATTATCGGTCAGTCCGGGAACGATGACATGGCGGATCCATACGGGAACACCGCGTTTCTCCAATTCATCCAGGAAACGTAACGTATTATCCAGCTTCACAGCCGTTAACCGAGGATGTAATTCGGGATCGATCGTTTTTATATCCAGCAGGACCAGGTCGACATAATCCAACACTTCCAACGCTTTCGGTATACAGATATAACCGGAAGTATCCAATGCCGTATGAATACCAGCTTCCCGGCAAAGACGGAAAAAAACGGTAAGAAATTCTGCCTGCAACAAAGGCTCTCCTCCGGTGACAGTCACACCACCTTTAGCTATAAAATTTTTGTAGCGCAAGACTTCCGCCAGAAGTTCTTCCGGTGACAATTGGTATTTAGCACCTCCCCGGCTGTCCCAGGTATCCGGATTATGGCAATAGAGACAACGAAGCGGACATCCCTGCATAAAAACGACGAAGCGAATTCCGGGTCCATCAACTGTACCGAAACTTTCTAAAGAATGAATTTTTCCCTTCATAGGCGGTTGACAAGTGATAGTTGACAGATGACAGATGACAGCCAGGACACATTTACGCATCCTCTAACTGTCAACTGTCACTTGTCAACTGTCAACTTTTAAAGTGAGTGATTGATTGTTCTTGAAATGACATCCAACTGCTGTTCGCGTGTCAGTTTCACGAAGTTCACGGCATAACCGGAAACACGGATGGTCAGCTGCGGATATTTTTCAGGATGGTCCATAGCATCCAACAGTAATTCCTTATCGAAAACGTTCACGTTCAGATGTTGACCGCCATCAGGAGTAAAGTAACCATCCAGCAAGCCTACCATATTGGCTATCTGAATATCACGTTCTTTACCTAAAGTAGACGGAGAAACGGCAAATGTATAAGAGATACCGTCATGTGCATGCTGGAACGGCAACTTAGCAACGGAAGCCAGTGCGGCAATCGCCCCCTTGGTATCGCGTCCGTTCATCGGATTGGCACCCGGAGCAAACGGCGTACCGCCTTCACGTCCGTCAGGCGTAGCACCTGTCTTCTTTCCATATACAACATTAGAAGTAATGGTCAGGATAGACTGTGTCGGAGTAGCGTTACGATATGTCTGGTGCTGACGCAGATATTCCATAAACATTTCAGTAATATCCACAGCAATACTGTCCGTACGGTCATCGTTGTTTCCGAAAGGAACATAATCGCCTTCGCGCTCAAAACCGACAGCCAGTCCGCGTTCATCACGGATCACCTTCACCTTCGTATCGCGGATAGCCGCCAATGAGTCGGCCACGATAGAAAGACCGGCAATACCTGTCGCACGGATACGTTCCACATGACCGTCGTGCAAGCCCATCTCGAATGCTTCGTAAGCATACTTATCATGCATATAATGGATAATCTTCAGAGCATTGACATATACCTTCGCCAGCCAGCGCATCATCTGTTCGTATTTCTCCATTACTTCGTTATAATCGAGGTATTCGCTGGTGATCGGCTCGAACTTCGGAGCAACCTGCACACCCGAACGTTCGTCACGTCCGCCATTGATCGCATACAGCAAACATTTAGCCAGGTTGGCACGTGCACCGAAATATTGCATCTGCTTACCGATCTTCATCGGAGATACACAGCAGGCAATACCATAATCGTCACCATAATCCGGACGCATCAGATCGTCGTTCTCATACTGGATAGCGGAAGTATCGATAGAAACCTTTGCACAGAAACGTTTCCAGTTTTCAGGAGCATTATTGAACCACAGCACTGTCAGGTTAGGTTCCGGAGCCGGGCCGAGGTTATATAATGTATGCAGATAACGGTAAGATGTCTTTGTCACCAGAGAACGGCCGTCAACACCCTGTCCGCCTAAAGATTCAGTCACCCATACAGGATCGCCGGAGAACAGATCGTTATATTCCGGAGTACGCAGGAAGCGGACAATACGCAGTTTGATGATGAACTGATCGATCAACTCCTGTGCTTCTTCTTCCGTCAATTTGCCCTCGCGGATATCTTTTTCAATATAAATATCGAGGAAAGTAGAAGTACGTCCCAACGACATAGCCGCACCATCCTGGTCTTTTACAGCAGCCAGGTAAGCCAGATAGACAAACTGAACGGCTTCGCGTGCATTCTTAGCCGGCTGTGTCACATCGAAACCGTAACTTGCACACATCTTTTCGAAAGCCCTCAAAGCCTTGATTTGTTCGGATATCTCCTCACGGCTCTGGATAATCTCTTCTGTCAGTTCCTGAATATCGAGTCGTTTCAGATAGTTCTTCTTCTCTGTGATCAGGATTTCAGTACCATACAATGCTACACGGCGGTAGTCACCGATGATACGTCCGCGTCCGTAAGCATCCGGCAGACCGGTGATAATAGCGGAGCGACGTGCTGCAATCATTTCATCCGTATAAGCTGAGAATACGCCTTCGTTATGCGTCTTTCTGTATTTCGTGAAGATTTCTTTTGTCATCGGGTCCAACTCATAGCCATAAGCGGTCAAGCTGTTTTCTACCATACGGACACCGCATTTCGGGAAAATACCGCGTTTCAGCGGAGCGTCTGTCTGCAAACCGACAATGACCTCATTTTCCTTGTCGATATACCCGGGACCGTACGTATCTATCCCCTGCGGTAATTTAGTTTCAGCATCGTAAACACCTTTCTCCCTTTCTACCTTAAACATTTCGGTCAGTTTATCCCAAACCTTTTTCGTCTTATCCGAGGAGCCTTTCAGGAAAGAATCATCCCCTTCATAAGGTTTATAATTGTTCTGGATAAAATCCCTTACATTAATCTCTCTTTTCCAAATTTCGCCTTTGAACTGCGCCCAGTTCTCGTTTTCAAACTTCATACCTATCTTTGTTTACTTCGGTTTTAATTTCGGTACAAAGGTACAGCTTTTATATGGGACAAGAAACTGGTCATATATACTTGATATGCCGGAAACGGTCAAAATGCCTACTAATAGTTACAAAAAAGGCCGGAGAATAGTAGCATATAGCCTCTTTTAGGTATCATAGCGTATGGATTATAAATAATAACAAAAAAATAAAAAAGGGACCATCCTTCACAGGGGAGCCCCTTTTTTATGTCGGAAACAACCAATAAAAACTTCCCGACATACGTTTAATCATCTTATATGCTTACATAATTAGCAAAAAGGTTTTGATATAGCGATTATACTAATAGTGTTACTTTTTACATTTGCAAAGATAGAGGCGCCCCGGAAAGTACACAATACCTATTATAGAGTAAAAAGGGAGGTGTCTGTTACCTACTTTGTGTTATATTAAGTAAATTGCTTTCTGTACTAAAGAAAAAACGAAGAAATAAAAAGAGCCATTCTTCACAGGATGGCTCATCTTTTATATGAAAGGGACAACCAATAAAAAACTCCCTTCCACTTGGGTATTTTACCTTAAATAATAGGTGTACATAAAAATCAACAAATCGGGGTTTTGGTCAGGACGATTATACTAATAGTAAAACTTAATTGATGGTACAAATATACGGGCACTGCCCTAAGGTCACAATACCTATATATATGTAAAATGGACTCATTTCTAACCATTAGTAGGGATTACAGGACAAAAAATCGCCTACGCAGCTATTCTGCCAGCAGATTCTCTCCCGTAACATATACCACCGACCTGCCCGTCCCGCCGCGACGGAGAATACCCTGGTCAAGGAAAGCATTCAGCTCGTTCATGGCCTCGTAAGGAGTCAATCCGGTCAGCCCCATATATTCCTTTCACGTAATGCAAATGTTTATTTTGAGGAACGAAATCAATTTATCCTTCCTCTCTTCCACGGTAGAGTGGCTTATTTTCTGTCTCCGTGTCTGGGAATGCACACGTTCGAACTTCATCTCCTGTTTTATTTTTTTGCGAAATTCACTGCTAATTCTCAGATGCACATTCTGAAAGGCAACCGATTTCGCCTTGATTTTATTCTGATCGTCACCCGTATCCTGAAGGCACTTCAGTGAAGCTGAGAAAAATCCTAGATCACCCAATTCCACAATGTTGCCATCGGCAAGCAGATAACAAAGGTCGTCGACAAAAGACGATTGTCGAATAAAAATTCATTTTAAATGACAAAGTTAGTGAATAAACACTACAAATACCTACAAATAGGTAAGCCCTGTCAATTTTTACCTACTATATGCGATTGCGCATACTTCCCAACCACTCTAATTTTGCCAAAAATTTAAAAAGGCAATGAGAAAATTAACAAATCTGTTGGCTATCACTCTACTTAGTTCTTATGCAACAGCCTATGCACAAAGCAACGAAGAGCCAACAGCTGTAGAAAAGTCGGCAGAAATTTATGCCAACGGTTATGATAAATTTAGATTTGGTGGTTATGGAGAAATCCTCGCGAATTTTATGGATTATGGTATCAACCGCTTTTACGGGGGGAATAATGGAAATGCAAAAACAAACAGAAACTCAATATCCATCCCTCGTTTCGTTGTAGCTTTCGACTATAAATTTAATCCTAAATGGATATTAGGAGCAGAAATTGAATTCGAAGCAGGTGGTACAGGTACTGCCTATGAACTTGAAAATACAGAAAACGGAGAATACGAAACAGAAGTCGAAAAAGGTGGCGAAGTTGCACTGGAACAGTTTCATATCACACGGTTAATCCATCCCGCATTTAATGTCCGGGTAGGACATATTATCGTTCCGGTCGGTTTGACTAACGCCCATCATGAGCCTATCAATTTCTTCGGCACATCGCGTCCGGAAGGGGAAACAATGCTTATCCCCTCCACATGGCATGAAAACGGTATCGAAGTGTTCGGTACGTTCGGTCGCGATTATACGCGTTTCAGCTATGAGGCGCTGGTTGTTGCCGGATTAAACGCCTGCGGCTTCTCGCGCGACGAATGGGTTGCTGGAGGCAAACAGGGTATTTTCGAAACAGACAACTTTACTTCTCCTGCTTACGTAGGCCGTTTAAATTATGAAGGTGTTCCCGGATTAAGAGTAGGCGCTTCCTTCTATTATTGTAATAATGTGGGTGCGAACTCCGACAAACCCCAGACATTCGCCAGCATCGGAAAAAGTCCGCTACGCATTTATACGGCAGACCTTCAATATAAAAACAAATATGTAACCGCGCGCGGAAACATGATTTACGGCAGTTTAAGCAACGCAGAAGCCCTTTCCGGCAAAATCGGTTCACAAAGTAATACATCTCCTTACAGCCGCCTTACTCCGGTTGCCAAAAACGCAGTCAGCTATGGTGGCGAAGTAGGTGTCAACCTTCGCTCCGTCTTCAAAGACAACAAGAAAGTACCTGTAATCTATCCGTTTGCACGTTTCGAATATTACAATCCGCAAGAAAAGGGTGAAGGCAGACAGACCATGGACCCGCGCACCAAAGTCAGCATGTGGACAGCCGGTTTAAACTGGTATGCACTTCCTAACCTGGTTGTCAAAGCTGATTATTCGACACGCAAAATCGGCGGAGGAAAATACAACAGTGAAAACGAGTTCAGCCTGGCCGTTGCCTACGTAGGCTGGTTTCTGAGTAAATAAGAAGAAAGAATATAAACCTATTTAATAACAAAAGAAAATGAAAAAGAAATTTTTATCATTTGCAACACTTATGTTAGGGATAGCATTGACTTTCAGTGCTTGTTCTGACGACGACAACAACGGACCGGATACAGAAACTCCGGCAGACCTTGACTATTCTGCTGAGAATGCAGACGCATGGGGAAATTACATGTATAACGTTGCCAGCTTGCTGAAAAACGATGCTGCCAATCTATACAAATATTGGAATGAAGACTACAAAGGTGCAGGCCCTTATGCTGAAGCTTTCAAGAAACATAACATCGGAGGCGAAACAAGCATCAAGACGGCACTGAACGGTATCGAACAAATCTTCGACAAATGTGCCGAAATCGCCAACGAAGTAGGTAGTGCCAAAATCGGCGACCCGCTCGACAAATACAATTCAGGTGACAAAGAAGGTGCACTTTATGCCGTAGAATCGTGGTATAGCTGGCACTCACGCGACGACTATACCAACAACATCTGGTCAATCCGTAACTCTTACTACGGAACAGTTTCAAGCAACGACACCAACGACCAGAACGACATTCAGACAAGCTCCATCTACAAATTGGTTGAAGCAATGGATGCCGATATGAACAAGCAATTGGACGATGCTATCCATGCAGCCGCCGACGCTATCCAAAATATCCCACAGCCTTTCCGTAACAACATCAACAGCGATGAAGCGTTAGCCGCTCAAGAGGCTTGTCTTTCATTGGAAAACACGCTGAAAGAAGTAAAAGCAGCCGTACGTGCCGCCTATGAAAACACACCGAACGACAGCAAGCTGGAAGCCATCCTGGTTCAATATACCGACTATGTTGTACTGCCTACCTATAAATCATTGATGGAAAAGAACGCAGCTCTGTTTGAAGCAGTTAAACAGTTCAGAAATAGCCCGAGCGACAGCAATTTCGAGGCAGCCAGCGAAGCATGGCTTGTGGCCCGCGAACCGTGGGAAAAGAGCGAGGGATTCCTGTTTGGTCCGGTTGACACAGAAAATCTTGACCCGAATATGGACAGCTGGCCTTTGGACCAGAACATGATTGTAAGTGTCCTGCAATCCGGAAACTTCGACCAAATCGAATGGGACGAAGACGATGACAGCGCTGATGTAGAAGCCGCACAGAATGTACGTGGTTATCACACGCTGGAATACCTGTTGTTCAAAGACGGCAAACCGCGTAAAGTAAACAACTAAAAAATAACCAGGTGAGTCTTTTTCACCATTACTATAATGCCTTGAAGTAGTCCGGTTATGCGACCTGGTTGCTTCAAGGCTTTGGAATGTTTGATGATGGATTTCAAACCAATAAGATCTGATCAAAAATAAAGAAAAATCAATATGAAATTTCGACATCTGTTTTTTCCTCTGTTGTTCCTCGTGCCACTCTGTTCCTGCGACAAAGAAGGAATAGATATGGATGATGTAGAAGTTCCTAACAATTATGCACTCTCTGCCGGGACTTCGACCATCTTCCTCAACTCATCCGTAGCGTACGACACAGAAGCAGACTGGGTTTCCGGCAAATATTCAACCCGGTTTAACAACGGAGATAGATTGTATGACGACGTACGTACTAGTAGTAACGGCACAGGCGGCGGCCTCGGCCCCGTGTATGCAGGCTATTCCTGCGGTAGCTGCCATCGTAATGCCGGACGAACCAAGCCGACATTATGGAGCGAAGGAGGCTCCGGAAACTACGGATTTTCCTCCATGCTGGTTTATATCGCCAAAAGAAACGGGGCACAATTCAGAAACTACGGCCGAGTATTGCACGACCAAGCCATATATGGCGTAAAGCCGGAAGGAAAACTTTCCGTTCAATATACTTACGACACTTTCTCGTTTCCTGATGGTGAAACATACGAGTTATGTAAACCTGAATATTCGATTTCAGAATGGTATGCCGACAGTATCGCTCCAAAGGATCTGTTCTGTACCGTACGTATTCCTTTACGCCATGTCGGCATGGGGCAGATGATGGCACTCGACCCGACAGAGATTGAAGCCCTTGCCGCTAAAAGCAATTATCCAGAATATGGCATCAGCGGTCGTTGTAACTACATTTCCGAACGAGGTGTCATGCGTCTGGGTCTGTCTGGCAATAAGGCGCAACATGCCGACTTGACCATCGAATTGGGTTTCTCCAGCGATATGGGGGTGACCAACAGCCGTTATCCGGAAGAAATCTGCGAAGGACAGATACAAATGGATCAGGGCAGCATGATGGGCCTTTCGTATGACCAGTTAGACGTTTCAACGGAAGAGATGGAAAATGTAGACCTTTATCTGCATGCCCTGGGCGTACCGGCCCGAAGAAATGTCAACAATCCGCAGGTAATCAAAGGAGAACAAAAATTCTACGAAGCCAAATGTCACCTATGCCACGTAACGACTCTGCACACCAAAACACGTGGTGCTACTTTACTGAATGGGACACAATTACCCTGGCTGGGAGGACAAACCATCCATCCATATTCAGACTTCCTATTACACGATATGGGGTCTGAAATTATGGGAGTTGGCTTGAACGACAACTATGTCAGCGGTCTGGCACGCGGCAATGAATGGCGTACCACTCCTTTATGGGGAATCGGCCTTCAAGAGACAGTCAACGGACATACCTACTATCTGCATGACGGACGTGCCCGCAATCTGGTTGAAGCCATCATGTGGCACGGAGGTGAAGGAGAGGCTTCCAAGAATTTATTCAAGAAAATGAGCAAAGAAGATCGCGATGCGTTAATCACATTTATCAATTCATTATAATTAGCAAGACAACAAAGATGAAACAACTAATAACTACAATCATTGCATTACTGTTCTTACCATTAACTGTACTGGCCCAGCACGAAGAAGATACGGAAAACGGGGTGGTATCTTTGTCCGGCAAAGAAGGTTTCACTATCGGCACTAAAAAAGGCGATTTTGTTTTTAAACCTTATATGCTCGTTCAAACCAGTGCGAATATCAATTATTACGATGATGAAGGTTTGGATCCTGCTTATAATCAAGACAATATTGCAAATTCCGGTTTTTCCATCCCATATGCCATTCTCGGTTTTACAGGAAAAGCGTTCAATATGGTTACATTCAACCTGTCTATCAATGCAGCCTCAAGCGGAGGTGGTATTCTGCAACAGGCTTGGTTTGACGTAAAACTCAAAGAAAGCTTTGCCATACGCGTAGGTAAGTTCAAAACACCGTTCGCGCATGCTTACCTGACAACATTAGGAGAGACACTGATGCCTACTCTTCCTGTTTCACTGACAGCACCTGTCATTCTACCCTATTCACTGAATGCCGTAACTCCCAATATCGGCACAGGCTTTGACCTGGGTGTAGAAGTCCACGGATTAATCAAAGAAAAATTCGGCTATGAAGTGGGTATATTTAATGGTACAGGTAGCTCCGTAAACGTGGCTTCAAAAACATTCAGTGATGATTGGCATATCCCTTCTTTATTATATGCCGGACGTATTACTTACATGCCAAAAGGTGTTATGCCGTCTAATCAGGGAAATCCCAATCGTCTGAAAGAAGATAAAATATTATTCGGCCTATCAACGTCTTTAAATGTAGAAAGTGAAAATGAAAGTACAAACGATTACCGTGCCGGTGCAGAATTTGCCATGTTGAAAAACCGTCTTTATCTGGGAGCAGAGCTCTATTATATGAACGTTGGTTTCACCAAACGACAGAAAATAGATGAAAGTTATAACTATCTGGGCGGATATGTACAAGGCGGTTATTTTGTAACCAATCGCCTGCAAGCGACGGCCCGCTACGATTTCTTTAACCGCAACGGAGTAGACACAAACGGTTTCCTGAATATGCCCGCAGTCGGATTCAACTATTTCTTTACTGGATGTAATCTGAAATTGCAGGCAATGTATCAGTTCATCGGACGTACGGGACATGACACACAGCTTGATCGTGATAACGATGATCTAGGGTTAGCTATGCATTCAGGAACAGTTTTGCTTCAATATACATTCTAATTGTCACACCATGAATAGAAAGTTTTTTTCATTCATAATCAATGCGCTACTATTCTCTTGTCTTTTCGTTTCCTGCGATGACGGCAAAATTTACGACGAGGGCAGACACGTAGAGATAGAGGGGGGCATAGCCAAGGTTACAGCTACTATCCAGGGTGTTCAAACCTGGCCCAGCGATTATACGATTGTTGTCGCCGGATTTAAAAAGGATGATGAATATGCAGCGGTTGCCAAAACAGTGACAACCGCAAACGATGGTTCGATGGACCTTATTTTAAAAGGTATTTCAAATGAGGTCAGCCAGATAGAAGTTTGTGTTATCAATAAACTGAGAAAGCGTATTGTCAGTTTCTATCAAACGGATTTTACGGATTCATCCGATACGCTAAAGCTGGATATAGGTACGGTCAATGCGAGTTTATTCAATGGCATACAAAAAAGCATTTTTGATGCTAGCTGTACCGGCTGTCATGGAGCCGGGGCCAGTGCCGCAGATGGTCTATATCTGACTGAAGGAAAAAGTTACAGTGCTTTGGTCAATGTAAAAGCGAACTCTTCGAATGAAGGGAAAATGCTTGTAAAGCCAGGTGATACAGATAACAGCTTCATCATGGATGTACTGACAGAAGGGGCGAGCAAGCATTATCATAATGATTTGTTATCCGGTTCACCCGAAAAGATTTCTCTTTTGAAGAGTTGGATCGAAGGGGGAGCCCAAGAATAAATTTATAATTATGGCATTCAAAACAAAAACATACGAACAAGACTTCATTCACGCTCAAATTTGTTCTTTTGAAGGCAAGGGAGGGGTGACGGAATATCATATACTATTTTCCGTTACCACCCCTTCATTGCCTTTTACGGAACAGCTGGATAAATTACAAAAAGCATACGAAACTGTAACAAAAGAAGAAGCCGGTAAAGCCGTCGCTATATTCCGCCGGTATTTCCTGAGTGATGCGGCGAATCAGACGGAACGGTTGATGGAGCGGGAATGCGAAAACCCGTTTTGTGCATTATCGATTGTACAACAAGCTCCGCTAAACGGTACTAAAATAGCACTATGGACTTATATGCAAACTGATATGATTACGGAAACCTACAATTCCGGTATGTTCGAAGCATCTCATAATAAGTATCGACACCTCTGGACCGGCGGTGCACACAACAAGGCGGCCAACTCAGAATACCAGACCCGCCTGTTATTGAACGATTATGTGTTGCAACTGACCGAACAGCATTGTACGCTGGCTGCCGACTGCATCCGTACCTGGTTCTTCGTACAGAACGTAGATGTAAACTATGCAGGTGTCGTAAAAGCCCGCAAGGAAGTTTTCATCACCCAGAACCTGACAGAGAAAACACATTATATAACCAGTACCGGGATAGAAGGCCGTCACGCCGACCCGGAAGTGCTGGTGCAGATGGATGCCTATACAGTAGACGGTCTGCAACCGGAACAGATACAATTCCTCTATGCCCCTACCCATTTAAATCCGACCTATGAATATGGCGTCACTTTTGAACGGGGTACAGCCGTTTCGTACGGTGACAGGAAACAGATATTCCTGTCGGGAACAGCCAGTATCGACAACCGGGGAGAGATCGTTCACCCCGGAGATATATTGAAACAGACGGAACGGATGATCGAAAACATCTGCGTCCTGTTGCAGGAGGCCGGAGCTTCCGTTGCCGATATCATGCAGGCTATCGTCTATCTCCGCGATCCGGCAGATTACGAGGAAGTGAACCGCTATATCCGCACCCATTACCCGGATATGCCGCACCTGATCGTACTGGCACCGGTATGTCGTCCGGGATGGTTGATTGAAACGGAATGTATCGCCGTTATTCCGGCAGACCTTCCGCAATACCCCTGTTTATAAATGAAACACCATAAATACAACAACTATGTATAAACAAGGAAAATACAAAGAGACAGACAAGATGAGCGACTTGATTTGCGAGAACTATCCCATGGTTCTCGTAATGAGCCGCTTCGGTATCGACCTGGGATTCGGGGAGAAAAACATCAAGGATGTATGCCGGCTGAACGAAGTGGATTGCTGCACGTTCCTTACCGTTGTCAATTTTCTCTCGGAAGAGATTTCAGGCACGATCAACGAGATCAACAACTGCCTTTCTCTCGGGTCGCTGATCACCTATCTGCATAATGCGCACGATTATTTCCTGAATTTCCGGCTGCCTCATATCCGCCGCAAACTGACGGAAGCAATTACCGGCTGCCCAGGTGATATCGCTTTCGCTATCACTAAATTCTTCGACGATTATGTTTACGAAGTCCATAAACACATGTCGTATGAAGAAAAGATCGTCTTCCCTTACGTCCGTAACCTGTTGGAAGGGGTGAAAGATACCAAATACAATATCAGTATCTTCCGCAAACGACACGACCAGATAGAGATGAAGATCGTGGAGCTCAAAAATATCCTGCTCAAATACTATCCCGGACCCGACAATTACCTGCTGAACAGTGTCCTGTTCGACATCTTTGCCACCGAACAAGATTTGGCCTCTCATAACCGGGTAGAAGATTACCTCTTCGTTCCCGCTGTACTAGCAATTGAAAAAACAATCAAATGACCGTTGCTTTATGAGCACTAACTTTAAAATAGCAGTTGCAGAACCTTCCTCCATTATCCGTTGCGGATTGATCACCATCCTGAAACGGTTGCCCGGATTGCATATCCAGCTGACGGAAATAGCTACAGCTGAATGCCTGGTGGAAAGCCTCCGCATGCACCGACCGGAAGTACTGATCATTAACCCTTCACTTCCCGGCTATTTCGGAATACAACATCTGAAAGAAGAGTGTGGCTGCTCCGAAATGAAATGCCTGGCCATTGCCTGCATGGCAACCGATCAAGCCATGCTCCGCCCGTATGACGACCTGATCAATATTTATGACAGTCCCGACGAACTGAAACATAAGCTGGAACGGCTGAATGCGGAAGAAGCATCTACTGAACCGCAAGAAGAGGAGGAAGAACAGCAGACACTCAGTTCGAGGGAAAAAGAAATCGTTGTCTGTGTTGTCAAAGGCATGACGAACCGGGAAATCGCCGATCGCTTGTATCTTTCTACCCACACCGTGATTACCCACCGCCGGAATATTGCCCGGAAACTGCAGGTGCACAGTGCCAGCGGCCTGACAGTGTATGCCATTGTGAATAAATTGGTCGAACTGAACGATATAAAGAAAGTCTGATAAAATATTATTTTCTCACAGCTTTTGTCTTCTTTTCACACTCCAGAATTTGGCTTCAATCCTATATACTGTATCTTTGGGAAACAAAAATATATATATCAGGTTACCATGGATCCAATAACAAGACAATACAACAAAACGGCAGTACAGATCACCCCCTTTGAGACAAAAAAAGGGATCACCGAATATCATATCATCCTCGAACAAATGGATTGTATGGATGATTACTCCACCCAGTTGCAGGATTTGCTCAAAGCCTATACACAATGTGTGGAAGAGCTTCCGGGAAACCCGACTGCCGTGTTCCGCCGTTATTTCCTGAGTGACGTGACCAACCAGACCGCTTTACTGATGGAAAAAGAACGTTCCAACCCGTATTGTGCATTATCCATCGTACAACAGGCCCCCATGAACGGGACTAAAATAGCCCTTTGGGCATGGCTCCAGACAGGTGTACAGACGCAGGTGCTCCCAAGCAATCTGTTTGAAGCCCGTCACGGAAGTTACCGCCAGCTTTTCGGAGCCAATCTTTGTAACCGTGCTGCCAACTCCGAATATCAGACACGGCTTATCTTCCGCGATTATATCATGCAACTGACAGAAGCCAAGTGCACGCTGGCAAACAACTGTATCCGCACCTGGATATTCGTACAGAATGTAGATGTCAACTACCCGGGAGTCGTGAAAGCCCGCAAGGAAGTCTTTGCAACGCAAAACTTAACGGAAAACACCCACTTCATCGCCAGTACGGGCATAGAGGGACGTTATCAGGATACAAGCGTGTACGTAACAATGGATACGTATGCCGTATCGGGTATCGGCCAGGAACAGATCCAGTATCTTTATGCCCCCAACCATTTGAGTCGCACCTGCGAATACGGGGTGACGTTTGAAAGAGGGGTAGCTATCACGTATGGCGACCGACGTCATGTATTCGTTTCGGGAACGGCCAGTATCGACAGATACGGCGAAATCGTCTATCCGGGAGATGTCATCAAGCAATCGGAACGTATGGTAGAAAACATCACCGCCCTGTTAAACGAAGCGGGTGCCGACCAGAATGACATCATGCAGGCCATCGTTTACATCCGCGACACGGGAGACTTTGCCCGCGTGAAGCGATACATGGAAACAAACCATCCGACTATGCCTTACCTGATCGTTCGGGCTCCGGTATGCCGTCCGGGCTGGCTGGTCGAAATCGAATGTATCGCCGTCGTTGCCGTAGATGAGCCTGAATATGCTCCGTTGTAATCGATTATTATTGAAAAGACGGAGATTCTTTGACGAATGGTTAGCCCCAACAAACGTGAAAGATTAATAACAACTCCATCTGTTCACAGAAAAAGCATTACCTTTGAACTATTGAATAATCAATAACACCAAAACAAGAAAGAAACAGCCTATGTACAAAAACGGAAAATACCGGGAAACCGATAAAATGAGCGATTTGATATGCGAGAACTATCCGATGGTCCTCGTTATGAGCCGTTTTGGGATTGCCCTGGGATTCGGAGAAAAGAATATCGGTGAGGTATGCCGTCAGAATGGAGTAGACGCCTGCACCTTCCTGACAGTGGTAAACTTCCTGACGGAAGACGTAACCACTCCTGTCACCGACCTCAATAAATGCCTGTCTATCGATGCGCTGATCACATACTTGCATAATGCACACGACTACTTCCTTAACTTCCGCCTGCCGCATCTGCGCAGGAAGCTATTGGAAGCCATCACCGAATGCCCGAAAGATGTAGCCTTCGTTATCCAGCAGTTCTTCGACGAATATGCCGAAGAGGTACACAAGCACATGTCGTACGAAGAGAAAGTAGTCTTCCCGTATGTCCGTGGCTTGCTGGCCGGAAAAAAAGACCCGAAATACAATATATCGATCTTCCGCAAACGCCACGACCAGATAGAAATGAAGATCGTGGAACTGAAGAATATCCTGATAAAATATTACCCCGGTCCCGGAAGCAACCTGTTGAACAGCGTCCTGTTCGACATCTTCGCCACCGAGCAGGACCTGGCTTCACACAACCATGTGGAAGATTATCTCTTTATGCCCGCTATTTTAGCATTAGAAAAAACAATTAATTGATGCCCTATGAGCACCACACTGAAAATCGTTATTGCTGAACCTTCCGCTATCGTCCGTAACGGACTGGAAACAATACTGAAACGCCTGCCCGGCGGCTTGCGTGTCCAGTTTTCTGAAATAACGACTATCGAGTCGCTTACCGAGGATCTTCGGACATACAGGCCGGATATCCTCATCATCAATCCTTCTATTCCCGGGTATTTCACTATTCCACATCTGAAAGAAATGACAGGTTGCCCGAATATGAAATGTGTAGCTATGCTCTATGCCCCTATCGACCATTCCCTGATCCGTTATTACGACGATCATATCAATATCCTCGACAGCCCCGACGAGATCGGGCTTAAACTGGAACGGCTCCATGCCAAATCGGAGGAAGACGGCGATGGCGACGAACAACAGACATTGAGTGCCCGCGAAAAAGAGATAGTGGTATGCGTGGTAAAAGGCATGACCAACCGTGAAATTGCCGACCGCCTGTTCCTCTCCACCCACACGGTCATCACACACAGAAGAAATATCGCCCGTAAGTTGCAGGTACACAGTGCCAGCGCCTTGACCGTTTATGCGATTGTGAATAAGCTGGTGGAACTCAGCGATATCAATAAAGCATAGAGCCGACAGTGTTGCAGTTCTCTACAATCGGGCTCCAAACTAACTACGTTATTTAAACGTATCCCTTGTTGTCTCCTTTACTATTAACATAACAAATACAAAAAGCCTCATCTTTCTAATAATTAACCCTAACATTTCACCCTTTTTTTAAAACACAGCAAACAATATCCGAAACCTCGCTGTTAAGAACAAAGAGTATCACTAATAATGAATATCACATGAAGAAATTCTTTTTAATAGGAGCAACGTTATTTCTTTCTTTATATGCCAGTGCACAGCATGTCGCATTAAAGAACAATATCGTTTACGATGCTACCGCCACTCCCAACCTGGGTCTGGAAGTGGGATTAGGAAAGAAGGTCACGATGGACCTTTCTGCGGGTTACAACCCATTCGAGTTCAACAACGACAAACAGTTCAAACATTGGTTGGCACATGCAGGCGTACGTTTCTGGACCTGCGAAAAGTTTAACGGAACATTTATCGGCGTTCACGCCCTGGGCGGACAATACGATGTGTCAGGGTTCAAACTGCCGTTCGATATGTTCAAGAAACTGCGCGACCATCGCTACGACGGTTACCTGTACGGTGGAGGTATCAGTATCGGTCATCAATGGGTACTGAGCAAACGCTGGAGTATCGAAGGCGAGATCGGTGCCGGTTATGCCCGTATGCACTACGACGAGTACGCCAAGGGCAAAGACATGCCGAAACTACGTACCGGCAACCACAACTACTGGGGTGTGACGAAAGCGTCTATCTCTTTTATCTATTTTATCCACTAATAATCAAACAAGCAAAATGAAGAAGTTATTCTATATAGCAACCGTTTTATTATGCTCCGCCTATGGGAGCATGCAGGCACAGACTGTTAGCCCCGACGGTATAGCTTACAGCGACCTGCAAGTAAACAAACAGGGCAGCCAGGTTGTATTGTCGACCACCGCTAATCTCACCAACATGGAGCTTAAATCACAGAACATGGTGATCGTCACTCCGGTACTTCAATCGGCAGACAAAGCACACACGGTAAAGTTCGATCCGTTCGTCATTACCGGAAAGAAACGTATGAAAGCACTCGACCGCGAGATGGGTTTCGGTGCCGAGCCATTCGAACAGACACCGACCGTGATCTTCCGTCATAAGAAAAATCAGCCGGAATCTATCCCGATGACTCTGACCGTACCATACGAAAGTTGGATGCGTAATGCCTCGCTGGTGATGCAGGCAAATACCACCGGATGTGCTTCGTGTGATGTAGCCAGCAATATCACTCCGCTGTCGTCACGCATATTGCCTCCGGTAGTTGCACCGTCTTATGAACTGAGCTATGTGACTCCTCCGGCAGAACCGGTAAAACAACGTAGTGAAACGCACTCGGCTTACCTGAACTTTGAAGTGGGCAAGTCTGTCCTGCTGCACGACTTCAAGAATAATGCCGCCGAACTGAAAAGCGTAAACAAGATCGTGAATGAAGTACGTAACGACAAGAACCTGAAATTTACAGAGTTCAATATCACCGGATACGCATCACCGGAAGGTGGCTACGACTATAACATGAAACTGTCGGAAAGCCGTGCCAAGGCATTCGCTGCCTATATGAAAGATAAAGAAGATATGTCGGCCTCACTGATGAAGGTGAACTGGGAAGGTGAAGACTGGATCGGCCTGCGCAACGCAGTGAAAGCTTCTAACCTGTCCGACCGCGACGCAATCCTAAAAGTGCTGGAAGTATCCGACATCAACAAACGTAAAGCACAACTCAAAGCCCTGAACGGAGGACGTACTTACCGTATGTTGCTGGATGATTATTATCCTGCCCTGCGCCGTATCGACTATACATTGGCTTACATTGCCCGTCCGTTCGACGTGAACGAAGCGAAACAGGTGATCAAGACGAAACCGCAATACCTGAGCCTGAACGAAATGTTCGTGGTAGCCAACACTTATCCGAAAGATAGTGAAGCATTCAAGGAAGTATTCGACATTGCCGTACGCCTCTACCCGACCGATCCGGTCGCACAGCAGAACACTGCCGCCCTGGAAATAGAACGCGGAGCTACCGAAGCCGGTATCGAACGTCTGCAAAAGATCAATACACCGGAAGCATGGAACAACCTCGGTGTTGCCTACGCCAAGAAGAAAGAGTACCAGAAAGCACTCGAGTATTTCAGCAAGGCTGCCAATGCTGGTGTCAAAGCCGCAGTACAGAATAAGGAAGGATTGAGCAAATGGTTGGATGAGCAATAATCACTGCTTGCCGACAGGATAGGTAAGTCACGCTTAGTAGCACTATTTACGTACACGTAGTAACACTACTTACTCACATACAGTAGCACTAGCATGCTACATACGGTAACACTACTAAGACAGGCCAAGATCCTGAATAATAATAAAACCCCGATAAGCATTACGCCTACCGGGGTTTTGTATTCATATAAGTAGAAAAAATCATTCTTTCGATTTCCACTCGTTGATCAGTTCGTTGATCGTCTCTTTTACCGACATGATACGGTTGGTCTTCCAGGCATTGCTTCCGGCAAAGGCATATCCGTTTTCAAAGTTTCCTTTGAAAGCATTATACAACGCCGTTACGATGCAATAAGGACTTTTCGAGATGTCACACGTCTTGATGCAGTTGAATGGACACGCCTTCGGTTGCTTGATGCCAGCCTTCACCTTCTCGAGGAAATTACAATGGATCGCACGCCCCGGCATTCCGACCGGACTTTTGATGATCTCTATGTCTTTCTCTTCCGCTTTAATATAGCTTTCTTTGAAAGCATCGGAAGCATCACACTCGGTAGTAGTGACAAAACGGGTTCCTAATTGAACGCCTGATGCTCCAAGATCCATCATGCGTTTGATATCTTCACCCGTATAAATGCCTCCTGCCGCAATTACCGGGATTCTCTTGTTGTATTTCTCTTCGAACAGAGAAACTTCGTGTACCACCTGAGGCAGCAACTCTTCCAGTGAAAAATGTTCGTCCTCCAACTGGTTTTCCTTGTAACCGAGGTGACCTCCGGCCTTCGGGCCTTCCAGTACAACGGCATCGGGAAGATAGTCGTAGTTGTTCTTCCATTTTTCACAGATGATGCGTACGGCACGTGCACTCGATACGATGGGTACCAACTTCGTCACACTGTCTTTCTTAAGGAAAGAAGGTAAGTCTAGCGGCAGACCTGCACCACTGAAGATGATATCAACCTTTTCGGCGATACTTGTCTTTACCAGTTCTGCGAAGTCGGAAAGTGCCACCATTACGTTCACTCCGATGATACCTTTTGCCTTTTCACGGGCTTTACGGATCTCTTCGGCCAGGCCTAAATTGCCTGCTTCTGTGTAATTGGGGGATAATTTCTTATATAAAAGTCCGAGACCGGCTGCGGAGATAACGCCGATCCCACCTTCATTTGCTACGGCCGAGGCTAAGCCGGATAGAGAAATTCCTACGCCCATCCCACCTTGGATAATTGGGAAACGGGGCTTAAGATCTCCGATTGTTAATGTCTTCATGAAAGTTTATATAGTTTATAAATACGCAGCAAAGGTAGCACAATAAACCAAATGATGTGCAAAAAGGACCAATATTATTGCACAGGTATATCTTTTTTGTGCAATAATATCGATCCTTTCAGACTACACCCTAAACAAAAGCTTTAAAGACTAAACTATTTGACCGGTATATAACCCACTTTCTTCACAGTTTCCTGTCCCTCAGCAGACAACACGTAATCAATGAAAGGCTTCACAGGACCTTCATTCTTCACTTCGTAATAGTAGAACAACGGACGGACGATCGGATAGGTTTTATTCTTTGCGTTGGCAAAAGAAGGTTCTACATAGCTTTTTCCGGCATCGTAAGAGACATGGATCGGTTTTACGTCTTTGTTGACATAGGCCAGGCCTACATAACCGATAGCACCTTTGGTCTGGCTCACCGACTGGATGATCGCTCCGGTGGCGGGCATACTCAGGATACCGTTCATATAGTTCTTATTTTTCAGGACGCTTTCTTTAAAGAACTCGTAGGTACCGGAAGACGTTTCACGCGAATAGGCAACGATCTTCAGGTCGGCACCGCCTACTTCCTTCCAGTTCTTGATCTTTCCGGTGAAGATACCTTCCAACTGTTCGCGGGTCAGGTTCGTCACACCGTTGGAGGGGTGAACGACGATGGCCAGGGCATCGTAGGCAATTACTACCTCTTTTGTATTTTTCTTTGCTTCCTGCAAACGAACTTTCTCATCGAATTTCATCTTACGTGACGACATGGCGATATCGGTTGTGCCTTCCATAAGAGCGGAGATACCGACACCGGAGCCACCACCTGTTACAGTAACCTTTGATCCCTTATTCTTATTCATAAAGTTTTCGGCTTCCGTCTGGGTCACCGGCAAGCAAGTATCACTACCTTTGATCTTCTGTGCAAATACATTTGTCGTAAACAAACAAGCGGCCATAGCAGCCAAAAGAATTGTCTTTTTCATTACTCTTATTGAATTAATTTCTTACTGCAAAGTAACTACATGCGTATTTCAAGAGCATGAAACAGGTGTTACATTTATGTTTCCTTTTCAGGTAATCCGGTCAGAACTTATACTGCAAACGAACCGTCAGCACATTGTCTTTGCGGTCTTTTTCGTAACCTTTTACGAAGTCGCTCTTTTCATTGAAGTTGAATTCATAGTAGGCCTGTACACGGATATGTTTGTTGAAGCGGTAGAGGCCACCGATACCGAAAGTGCTCTGGGCTAAATCAGTCTTGGAAGTAAATGTGTTCTCCACGCCTATCTCATTTCCTTTCAGCTTTGTATTCGGGTCGTACACATCATATTTGAATACAGCAGAAAAAGGAGACGTTCCGATATCCTGTACCAGATAGAAGAAATAACCGATAAAAGGACGTTTGAACAAAGAGTTTTCGGGCAGGTCTTCCGGACGTGTACCGCTGTTCGGGCTTTTACTGCTGGAGGCGATACCGGGCTGTGTACCCAAAAGGCCTTCGGCACGCAGAGTAGTCGTCCCCCAGGAACTCAGGAAACTGAACTGGGCATCCAGACCGATATATTCACGTTTCATGTAAGTACCGGTTTTACCTTTATCCACTTCGACGAAGCGTTTACCGTCCATCTCATAAGCTGTTGTCGTCGGATTGTAAACACCACCATTATAATAGGATAGGCCTGCTCCCCATTTCCCCCTGTTACCGATCTCCTTATCGGCACCCAGGCGTCCGATAAAATCCTTGCGGCTGTCGGTTTCGCGGTTGATACTGTTTCCGGCAAAGAGCCCGGCATCGAGGCGAAGGAAACCCAGGGGACTCTCTTTCTTGGCACGGAGGGTCAACATAGCTCCCAGGTCGCGTTCGTCCGGGAAGAAGTACTGGATAATGGTAGCACGTTCGGGCGACTCCAAACCGCTGGTCGAGTAGCCGATCTCATGTCCGAAAGGACGGTTGAAGACACCGGCCATCAACTGGCTGCGTTTCGTCCAAGGATCTTTGATCCCGATATACAGGTCACGGAAGCTGACACCCTTATCGTTTGCCTCAATCTGCACGGCTCCGGTTCCGATGCCGTCGTTGTATTCAAACTTCAGGCGGCCGCGACGAATACCGATACGGTTGAAGCCTTTGTCTTCATGTTCGTTCTTGTCGCCGACCTTCAGGGTGGCATCTTCCTGCCCATACTGATATTGTCCCTGGATATAGGCAGAGACTTTAAACTTACTAAGTCCCTTCACTATCTTATCCAGCGTTGCTGCCTCTTCCGCCAGCGAATCTATGCGGGCATCTAACTGTTCCGTGTTCTGAGCTTCCACGAGAAAGGGAAGCAGCGCCAACAGGGTGAGCGCCATTAATTTGATTACTTTCATTCCTAACTTTGTTGGTTGCGGTGAAAAAATGTTACATCACTGTTTCCGGCAGCAAAGGAACAGCTTTTCTGTTTCACATATATTGCAGCCCTGTTACAAAGATAAAACCAAATTATTACAATATTGTTACAAACTATTCGTTCGGAGCCTGCAATTCAACTGTCAGGTTTCCATGTCCGGTTCTTTTATCCGACTCGGCACGCTTCTCCAACTCTTTTATTGTAAGGGTTATCAGTTTGCCGACCGGTTTACCGTCGCGATAGGTAATGACACGCAGCCGGCTGGCTGTTTTCGGAATACGCAGCGGTTTATTATACTTCGGGGTAAAGCAATCCGGATCGGTATTATCGAATGTGTAGTAAATATCTGTTTCTGCAATTTCACTACCCAGTTCAACCTCCAACACACCATCCTGCAAATACGGAGTGACAATCGCATTATTCATGCTGCGGGCATAATTGATACCGGCCTGATCGGCACGCACGAAATGACGTTCTACACGAGGCCAGAATTTCTCCCAATCCGTTTGCGCAGGACCGCTCCACAGAACTTCCGCCAAAGCCCATCCACGCGGCCAGGTCATATACTCGGCATGACGGAAGGTCGGAATGGCTTCTCCCCATACATTTCCTTGTCCGCCCAATACCATTTCAGCCGGAACACCTTCCGGTACGGGATTAAAGCTATACGAGTCTTTCAACCGGCACATGGAATAAGTAGCGGGTTCAACAGAAGGTTCTCCCTGATACAAATCCAGATAGCAATGTTCCGTCGGTGTCATAATCACATGGTGGCCGGCTTTAGCCGATTTGATACCACCGTCCATGCCACGCCAGCTCATCACATTAGCATCGGGTGCCAAGCCACCTTCCAGTATCTCGTCCCAGCCGACCAGTTTCTTTCCTTTCGACTTCAAGAGATCCCCCATCCGGTGGATAAAGTAACTTTGTAACTCTTCTTCATTCTTCAGATTCTCCGCTTTCATACGAGCCTGGCAACGGGGACATTTATGCCAGAAACCTTTAAAGCATTCATCACCACCGATATGGATATATTCGTCAGGGAAAAGGGCTGCCACTTCCGTCAACACCTTATCCATAAACTCGAACGTATACTCTTTACCGATACAAAGTGTATTCTCATCTTCTCCATAGAATTTATTTCCAACATTCACTGCGTCCGGAGCTTTCATACAGGCCAGTTCCGGGTAAGCGACCAAAGCGGCAACTCCATGACCGGGCACATCTATTTCCGGAATAACACGCACAAAACGCCGGGCTGCATAAGCCAGAACTTCCTTCACATCTTCCTGGGTATAAAAGCCTCCATAAGTTGTTTCTTCTCCTTTTTGCGCACGTTCACGTCCCCACCAGTCGCCTACACGGTCAGCACGCCAGGCGCCTATTTCCGTCAGTTTCGGCAATGACTTTATTTCCAAGCGCCATCCCTGGTCGTCGGTCAGGTGCCAGTGGAAAACATTCATCTTATACTCGGCCAGTTCATCGATAAACTTCATGACTTCTTCTTTATTGAACCAGTGGCGGCTTACATCCAGCATCAGCCCACGCCAGGGAAACTGGGGTTTATCGGTAATCTCGGTACAAGGGATTGTCCATTTCTTATCTTTAGGCTGCGCCGTCTTACTCTTGATCTCGGCAGGAAGCATCTGTAACAAGGTTTGTACCCCGTAGAAAATCCCGGCTGGTTTATTCGCCGCAAGCAATATATCCCCATGTTTCACTTTCAGGTGGTAGCCTTCATCTCCCAGGGTGGCATCTTCCACCAATTTAAATTCGATCTTTCCATGTTTCTCCACAGGAAGAGTGAAGCCGGTAGCAGGCGAAATCTTTTCATTCAGATACCGGGCAATACCTTTCAGCTCTTCATTCGATTGATCGAGGGTTATGGCAGCGTTAGGAGTAAGAGTGAAACAGTCGGAACCGACAGTCATTTCCTGTGGCACAGGGATCAATGCAATTTCTCCATTCTCCGTAACGCATGACTTATTCGCACATGATACACAAGTCAGCAACAGAGCGGCAGAAGCAAGACTCAACAGTGTTCTTTTCATTATTATAAGTTTTTGTTTGAAATTTTGCACGAAGATAAGAATTCGCTGATAAACAGGAAAGATAGGGTAATAAAAAAGGCGGTATGTCTCATGCATTCCTGCATAACAGACACACCGCCCGGGTATTTAATAACTAGTATTTACAATTACTTCACGATCGCCTTAACTGCTTTTTCACCTTCCACACTGACGATTACAACACCCTGAGGTACAGGAATTGTTGCATTGTCGGATGTGATAGTCCGGTTGACAAGCGGCTGGCCTAATACATTGGTAACAGCTATTACTTTACCTGATGCATTACGAACGATGATTGAACCGTTACCGGCAACTATACTAATACTTGATGTTGAAATCTCATCGTTAGAAGTTGCATAATCGTCTGTATTTTCCAGATTGAAGATCTGAGACTGGTTGATCAGTTCCTGCATCTTATCCTTATCGTCCACATGGTTACCGTTGTCTACTTCGTATTCTGCCAATACAGGCACACCGTTGTGGATTTTCACCCATGCGCCCTTAAACGAAGCAATGCTCGATACGCCTTCCTTGTTGGATTCCAGTAAGAAGTCCTTATGAGCGTCGTCTGTGTAACGCAGAGAGAATGCATAGTTCTTATGCAAGCCGTCTACCGGTTTCTTTTCGAAGATAGCTTCATTGTACAGGTCGCGAGGATCAAGAACACCGTCCTTAGTTCTCAGGTCTGCCAATTTCTTACCATTCTTCAGGATATACAGATATTCGCCTGTTGCATCCACCTGGTGAACACCTTCAACGAAACCAAGGCGAGTGTAAGACTGCCATTTGTAAACGTCAGGATTGTTCAACATGTTAGTATTACCTTTCACCGAGTCAGTCAGGTTGATCAGGAAGCTACCGGCCAGGTAACCGTTATAATCAACTTCGTGTTCGCACCCCGGGTTATAACCGTGGGTGTTACACCACCTACCGTCTTTCACTGAATCCGGACGAAGAACGAACAGATACTGAGGCATACGGTCAGTAGATTTCGTTACATAGTCAGCATAGATAGCAGTTTTGCTTTCTTTACCGATCGGCTGGATCTTTTCAGCTGTCATACCTAAGTAACCGAATTCTTTCACCACCTGCGGAGCCATGCTCTGGTTATTAGAATCTTCGAACAGGAATTCCTGACCGGTACCTCTTGCACGGTATATATCGATATGCTTACCTTCTTCACCCAGATCCATATATAATGGACGATAGTCGGTAATAACAGCAAAAGCAGATGAACGGTCTTCAGCTTCTTTATCCAATTTGGTAATACTCAGTTTACCGATACCATCTACGCAATGTGCTTGTCTCCAGCCATTGAATGCGTAAGAATATCTCGGAAGAGTGCATTCCTCACAATCTTCACAGTCATCGCCCGGGTCCGGAGCAGGAGTATTACGTAACCCAGCACTAGTAGGAACAGGAGTAGGATCAGGACATTCATTACAATCATTCACCTTATTATTGAAGATGTCGATAAGGATATAGCATTTTTCATCCTCTTTACGTTGGTCAGCTTTCAGGTAGAACACACCAAGCTTTCCTTTACCTGCTTCGATATCTTCGCGACTCATCGGCTGATAGTAGGCTGTTTTACCGAACTCTTCCACCAGGGCGATATACATCTTATCATTATCTATCAAGTTCTTATCACTCACTTTCAAGACATAAGCAGTTCGTGACAATTGCGGCAAACCGGCAATGTTCACACCGTAACCAAACTCATAATCAGTCGCTTTAAAGTCTTCGGGAGCAATTTCCAATTCATAAGTGGTGGACTGACTTTCTATCGGCATGAAGGTGTTGTCCACAACATTCAGATAAAGATTACCGTTAGCAAACAGGTTGTAGTTAAGACGATACTTGGTGTAAAGCAATGATGCCGGATCAAGATGTTTGTATCCGTGATGTTCATTTGTCAAAGCCTCATTGTCAGTTACCGAAATGAAGTTATAGTTATGCATGTTATCCAAAGCCCAGTTACAACCTTCGCAACTTTTTTTCTCAAATCCCTGATAGTTTTCATCAATAAAGAAAATATTACCGTCTTTATCTTTATATAACTGACCTTCAAAGACCGGGACTGTATCTTGGCACATATTCCAATAATCGTTATAGGACATCCTAAGATCTACCGATGGTTCATCCCAGATAAGCATGCCATAATCGAATGCATATTCGCGGTTATAGATAGCAACAGTAGCTCTATCACCACAACCGGTTGTCTTTACCACCCACATTGTTGCAGGCATATCGTCATAATTCTGATCATCTTCCGGTGCGTCAAACATCAGACGTCCCTGCAAGTTGGCAACAACATTTTTACCATTATCGGCACTCTTGATAAAATAAAGTCCTTCCGGTAATGTAATACGAGTCAAGTAATTAAAATCACGGTTCTTGAAGAAGAATCGGGTCTGTAAAGAGCCGGGGAGTACATATTCGCCATCCACCTCTGTATTCTTGGCAGTGATCACAGACGTATTATCTGTCAAGTAAGCCAAACGGAGAACTACGGGACCATATTCATCGTTATGTTCTGGAGCATCTATTCCATTGGCAGCCCATATCGCTGGCATATCATTATTGGTCGAGTTGAAGGCATAATTGGCATTTATCCATTTGTTGGAAGCAGCATTCTTATAAGAAGCATTCATCGGTTCTATCACCAGGCTATCCTGTGAAGGATAATAAGTGAATTTGAAAAGTGAACGGGCAATCCATGCTTTCTCTGTGAGACCAGGAATATCATCCGGCATATTCGCAGCCTTCAGATTACCATCCATAAGCTCCAGTTTCAGTTCTTTACTACTTTTTTCGTAGAATGAAGTCCCTACGTACAAAGTCTGGAATGATTCATAGTCACCATATTCGTCTCTTTCTCCCGGAACTTGCAACCTGACATAATCCCATGCTTCATTGGAGCTAAGACCGATTACAGGGTCAGCATTATAAATACCCGGAAAATAATCATATTCGTTATCCACAGCTACAAACTGATTAGTCAACAGCGGACTTGTCTGAGTCGGGGTAACAGAGGCATCAAACTGTACAGTATTATTCGTTGACAATCCCCAGGCATCATTCATATACTGAAAATCCACCATTTGATTTACAGCATTTGCATTCAGAGTTATACCACCTGCCAAAATAGGTTTAACCTTGATAATATCACCGAGAATATCGTTCATATCATCACCGGCTTCCTCCTTTGAGTATTTTCTGGCCAGTATTTCATTTCCATAATAATACGGGCTTTCCTGTAAAACGACAACTGAGTCCTGATTACTGAAATAAGAATACAAAGGAGCATAGTCGAAATCATTCACCTGCTTATCGGTAGAGTACCAGGTCCAGTTTTTCAGACAGCCGCCTAGATAGGAGGTAACATTTTGATAACTGTGGTCAATCATTTCCTGAGTATAAGCCTTTACGTGTCCATACTCCAGTTCCATATTCGTTTCCTTGTTGACAAACACGAAATTCTTTCCGCTGTGTCCGTCATCATATGCTTTGATAGACCACAAAGAATAGTTGATCGGTACGCTACCAGGAGATTCCAACCTTAAAACCAGTCCATTAGTAGCATCGCCATAAAAAGCGAAATGACGATACTGCACCAATAATTTGCCATCTTCATTTACCAGCTGATACCATTTGTTCGCTTCGAAATGATTTATGCCGTTATCAATCTCATTACTACTCATCACGTCTGTTGGGCGGAACGTGATATTATGCCCACCTACATTCGGTTGAGCATATACATGAGATGAAACACAAACCGACAACAATAAGCCGGCAATTAACGAGGTAATTGTTTTACTCATAAAATCCAATTTAAGTAATACTAAAATAAAGTTCTATATAAATTCTGTTTTTACTCTTCAAATTATCAGCCGAATAAATCATTTATCCGGAAGCAATTACGGCAAACTTATCGGGGGATGGAACAAAGATATAAATAACAATTTAATAGCGACTCAGTCTTTGTCCTTTTTTAACTATCCAGATGGTTCTATTATCAAAGTTGAGGATAATCATTACCAAATTCAAATTTTAACCTTTCGGAATATATAATAAAAAAAGCACCGGAAAATTCATTCCGGTGCCCCTTTATCCTAAATTTGTGCCTGATGTTATTTTGCAAACTGCAATCCCTTTAGCTTATTCCATGCGCCACGGGTAAAATCCGGTATCTCCACAGGAACGCCTCCGTTATTCACTGAAATCTCTGTCAGTTCCGTCAAGCAAGACCACTCAGCTGCATCATACACATCCTGATCCAAAGGTAACCCTTTTTGCAGGCAATAAACAAGCCGGTAGTCCATGATAAAGTCCATACCTCCATGACCTCCTACTTTCCGGGCTTTCTCACCCACCTCTTTTGTAATAGGATGTTCATACAAAGCCATGATAGAATCCATTTGTGCATTGTTCAAAAACTCATGTGCATTCGGTTCCAACGCTATTCCTTCCACCGGATATTTCTGGGCAAAACCTTTGGTGCCGCTTACCACATGTTTACGGTCGTACGGACGCGGACTGGTTACATCATGCTGGATCAGAATCGTTTTCCCTTTTTCCGTCTGAATCAGGGTCGTATTCATATCACCCAGTTTATACGTCTGCTTCGCTTCCTTGGAGTCTTTTCCAAAAGTATTCTTTGCATATTCAGTCATCCCGACTTCTTTCGTCGACATGGATACCAGGTAATTCATCTTATCTCCCCGGTGAATATTCAATATCTGGCAGATCGGACCTAAACCATGAGTAGGATATGGATTACCGGTATGTTCTTCATTATATTTCAAACGCCACATACCCTGATAACCACCTTTCTCACTCGGATAGAAATTAAGAGAACGCAGGTCGTGGATATATGCACCTTCTCCATGAATAACTTCACCGAATACTCCCTGCTGGGCCATATTCAATGTTGCCATTTCAAAGAAATCGTAACAACAGTTCTCCAGCATCATACAGTGACGGCGAGTCTTTTCCGCCGTATTCACCAATTGCCAGCATTCATCGATCGACATAGCCGCCGGTACTTCCACCGCTACATGTTTCCCATGTTCCATTGCATAGATCGCCATCGGTGTATGGTTCAACCAGTCTGTACAGATATAGACAAGGTCGATATCATCCCGTTCGCAAATCTTTCTCCAATCCTCTTGCCCGGTGTACTCATCTGCTGCCGGAAGATGTTTACCGGCCAAGGTTTCCTGTGCACTTTTCACATAATCGGCATTCAGGTCACAAAGAGCTTTCACTTCCACTCCGTCCAGGAAAGTGTAGCGGTAAACCGCACCACTTCCACGCATTCCTAAACCGATAAATGCAACACGCACGGTCGGGATAGGATCGGTAGCCAGTTCCAATACATCTGTCTGACCGGCCGGACGCTCCGGAACCGGCATGGAAATCATTTTTACCTGCTCATTTACGGCTGGTTTATTACAGGTACATCCGGTAATAAGGGCCAACACTAACATAAAAAAAAGAGTCTTTTTCATTGTATTTTAAATCTATAATATTAATACCCGGGATTCTGATCGTTTTTCAGAAGCGGATTCAAGTCCATTGCATTTTGAGGTATAGGCATCAAAAGGATGCGATCATTCCATTTCTTTTCGATTACCTTATATCCATCCGGAGCATAGGTTGTAGTATTCATTATTTTCTGGCAATAGGCAGAACCGTAACGACGGATGTCATCAAAACGATGTCCCTCACCGGCCAGCTCTATACGGCGCTCGTTACGTACAAAATCCAGAGCAGCCTCTTTCGATGGCATTGAAGTCGGCACTGACGGCATGCCGCAACGATCACGCAGATCATTCAAAGCAGTCTGAACATCATTATCCCAACCCACATTCATTACGTGTGCTTCGGCAAAAGTCAGCAATACTTCTGCATAACGAATCACTGGATAGTCATCGGCACTGGTCCAATCCGAATAAGGAGTCAATGCAACCATTTTACGATAGCTGTAACCTGTCCACGACTCGTTACCATCCAGACCGGCCACTTCCGGTTTCCAACGATAATAGAATGTACCTCCGGTAAAGTCTGTCTCATGCCATCCCTTGAACGGGAACAGGATAGAAGCATACAAACGGCTGTCACGGTTACGGAATTCGTCCATATAAGCATATTTCTTCAAATCCATTTCAGGAACTCTCTTTATATAGCTAGCCTGATCCAAGTCCGCTACTTCAGCCGTGATCTCTTCGAAATTCTTCTTACGGGTATCCACCGATATCAAAGGACGTACTGTTTTACCGTCAATGTCCCAATAAGCATCCACCAGGTCCTGCATCGGTTCGTAAGACGAATAACCCGATCCCATCTGGCTCGGACGTATATAGGTATAACGGGCCCAGTCGTAGTTATTATCATCTGCCATGTACTCGCGGGTCAGGATATACTCGGGATTCGAAGGCGATGCATTGCTACCCTGCCATAACGTTTCATAGCTAAACAAACCTTTTGCAAATTTATCCTTATCGATCCCCTTGCTTTCAAAATCGATAAACTGTACCAGTTCGTCAGCTTCTTTCTTTTGCGCATCATTCAAAGCCGTTACGCGGAACAAAGAGTGATGTCCTTCGCTTATCACAGTCTTGGCAGACGTTTCAGCCTCCGCATAATTACCGAAATACAATGCAGCACGGGCACGCATAGCCAAAGCTGCGGCACGAGTGATACGCCCGGTTTCCTGCAGATAACCGCCATTGTATTTGTCCGGCAAAACAGTTGCAATCTCAGCCAGTTCATCCAGAATGAAAGCCTGCACTTTATCGACCGGATCACGGGGTACGTTCGGTGCATCATATTCCATAACCGTAGTAACCAAAGGTACTTTACCAAATTTAGTTGTCAGGTCCAGATAACTCTGGGCACGGATAAAACGAGCTTCCGCTTTCATTCTTTCTTTCAGCGTTTCATCCATATCACAGGTTCCCACTTTTTCCAGAAAGTTATTCACGATACGAATGGTTCCGAAACTGTACCCACGGTCTTCCGCCGTACTCAATTCACTTTGCTGGATAGATTCATACGGTCCTTCCCAGGGTTTATGGCTATGAGCATTATCCGTACACATCTCATCCCAGATATCGAAGCCAGGCGTTTGTGCATAACAGGCATTCAATCCGTACCATGCATCTTTTTCTGTATTCCAGAAACTTTCTACTGAAATATCTGAAGGAGGTACCACATCCAGATCACAGGCTGTAAAAGAGACAGTCAATAAACCGAAAACTGTCCATTTCTTTATATTTAGATTTACCATTACTCTTACTTAATTAAATGTTATTAAATCAATTAGAAGGACACATTCACACCAAATGCGACTGATTTGGTTCCCAGTGAACCGATACCGCGACCGGAAGAAGCTTCCGGGTCAAAGTCTTTCATCGTATGATCCGCACGCAGTGTGAATAAGTTCTCGCCGGTCAGGAAGAATTTCAAAGAAGACATTCCCCATTTCGAAACTAAGTTAGAAGGAACACGGTATCCCAGTGAGATTGTCTTAATACGGAAATAGTCCGCATCAAACAGCTGATAGTCTGAGAAGTACTGATTATAATCATCCAGGCTATGACCTCCATAGATACGCGGATAGACAGCATGAGGATTCGGATTTTCCTGTGTCCATCTTCCCAGGTGGAATTTACGCGGGTTAGAGTTCAGCATAAAGGCAGAAACCTGTTCAGACTCGAAAGCAGCCTGGGTACCGGAAACACCCTGTCCGAATAAAGAAAATTCGAAATTCTTATATTGCAGGTTCAGATTGATCCCATAAGTAAAATCGGGTACGTCTTTTCCTATGATCGTACGGTCTTCACCATTGATAGCGCTACCCCATTCCAGGCCTTCACGCTGCGGAACATATTTGATATCACCGGCTCTCGGAGTACGTCCGTACGTATAATAATGTCCGGCATCGATTTCTTCCTGGGTATACAGTCCATCTGTTTTCAAGCCATAGAATGAACCGATCGATTCACCTTTACGCAGGATATAACGGATCTTATCGCCACCATTATTAATAATATCGTCCGACTCACCCATATCCATAATCTCATTATTATTAGTAGCAATATTTGCACTTACCTGATAAGAGAACTCTCCTAATGTTTTACGATGAGTCAAAGCCAGTTCAAAACCACGGTTGCGCACTTTGGCTATATTCTGTGACGGATTAGATGCAATACCTGTTTCCAGAGGAACGTTATAGCTCAAAAGGATATCGCTGGTATTTTTAATGTAATAATCGGCTGTTACACTGAATAAACCATTGAATATATCAAAGTCTACTCCGATATCGGTCAGTGCAACTGTTTCCCAACCCAGCTTTTCATTTGCCGGTTTCGATTCCAGTACACCTTTTATAGCTTCGTTATCAAAGTTATAATCCGCACCATTGTTATACAGTTGGAAATAATCGTAGTTTCCCACATTATTAATATTACCCAATGTTCCCCACGATGCACGTACCTTCAAATTATCGACCCATTTCACATCGCTCATGAAACTTTCCTGATTGATACGCCATCCCGCAGAGAATGAAGGAAAGATACCCCAACGATTATTTTTATAAAAACGGGAAGAAGCATCCGCACGCAGATTCGCTTCAAACAGATAGCGGTCATTAAAGCTATAATTCAAACGTCCGAAATAAGAAAGTATCTTATATTCGCGCAACGGATCGCCGTAAGAGTTTACATCCGGCTGATCTTTACTTACTTCCGAACCTGTTGTGATATCTTTCAGGTCGTCTGTTACAAAATTCTTATATTTTGAATAAAGGCGTTCGTAATTATAATGTTCGTAAGAAGTACCGGCCAAAACCCCTATACTATGTACTTTGTTCGTCCAATCGTAACGGGCAGTCAACGTATACATCTGGCGGTTCTCACTCTGCCAGAGCATATTCATTTCATTTGTATATACTCCGGTTCCCGGGATTTCGGCACCGGTCTCAAAGTTCTTCACATTTTCCTGTAAGGCTGTATAATTCTTCGATTTCGACTCCCAGCTTTTGAATGCACCCTGTCCGGAAATAACCAACCCTTCGATCGGCTTCAGGTCAAAACCGAGATCGATCATTGTGTTGTCGGTCTTACCGTTCGACCAGTTGTTCTTACTCAAGGCACGCAGCGGGTTACCATTCATGAACGATTGCGTTGCAGATTTACCGCCGGCAATAGATCCCCATTCCCCGTTGGACTGTTGTGCAACCATCGTAGAAGGAACCATCAGGAAATTACCGATAGAAGCGACACCATGCTCTGTTTTATTCGTGCTGCGGATAAACTTCACACCGGTCTTCAATGTCAGCCATTTCGTTACATCGGCAGCCACATTGGCATCCAGATTATAGCGTTGAGAGCTCTGTCCGGGCATGAATTTATCGTCATACAGATAACCCAGGCCGGAGAAGAAACGAACTTTGTCGCTACCACCGCTAAAGTTTAACGAATGTTGCGTTGTTACCACCGGATTGTCCAGTACCAGATCTGCCCATTTCGTATTCGGGTAGTAATCAGGTCTTGAACCATCCTTGAACCAAGCGATCTCATCGTTCGAATAAGCAGCATTTTTACCGTTTGCCGCATCACGGTTATAGAAAGCTTCATTCAGCAACTCTGCATAATCCCATGAGTCGAGCACATCCGGCAGATAAGTCGGCATCTTCAATCCCACATAACCACTGTAAGAAACATTCATTTTCTCTTTCTTGCCTGTCTTGGTCGTTACCAATACAACACCATAAGCGGCACGTGAACCGTAGATAGCAGAAGAAGCGGCATCTTTCAGGAAAGAGATCGATTCTATACTGTTCGGATCGAGATTCGAAAACAGATCGGCATCAGCAATAGCCCCGTCGATCACATATAAAGGAGAAGATGTTCCCAGGTTTCCTCGTCCACGGAAGTTAATGGAAGGAGTTTGCCCCGGACGGGATATAACGGTTACACCGGGTACAGTACCCTGAACAGCTGCCAGTACATTTGTCTGTACGCGATCTTTGATATCTTCTGAACTGATAGCAGCAACCGCCCCTGTCAGGTTTACCTTCTTCTGAGTACCATAACCGACCACCACTACTTCATCCAGAAGTTCAGAGTCTTCTTCCAATATTACATTCAGGGAAGTCTGTCCTTCTTTCAAGGTTATTTTCTTCGTCGCATACCCTATATAAGAGATAAGCACGTGCTTATCTCTTCCTGACATTGTCAGGACAAAATTACCGTCAAAATCGGTAACCGTACCGTTTGTTGTTCCGGCCTCAACCACGCTGGCACCTATCACCGGTTCTCCATGAGCATCTTTTACAATACCTTTAACAGTTACACTTTTCTGTTGCCGGGAAGTATTTCCGACCATTGTATCCTTTGAAGATCCGGATGTTTTCGAGATCACAATCTGGTTATTTACAATCCGGTAAGAATAATCCGTATTCTTAAACAACTGATTCAATACCGTCTCTAAAGAAGCACCTGTCACATCGATAGAAATCTTCTTGTTCAGGTTGATCTGATCGTCATTATAAAAAAAGGTATAACCGCTATCCTTTTCCAGTTCTGCGATAACAGACGACAAAGGCGCATTACTCTTTTTCATGGTAACCTGATAAGCCTGGGCGAAAGCCGAGACAGGGATCAGCCCTATCGCGCCTATCAGAAATAATTGTGTGATCTGCTTTTTAAACGGTTTACAGAACACATCTCTCAACAAAACTACTCGTTTATTCATATTAATATTCAGATAAATTTTAATGTGTTTTTCCTTTTTCTCTTTACCGGAGTCTATTTCCGGCATCCATGATTATGTCTATCCCTTTTTCATTTTGTATTTGATTTAAGTTTAACATTATCTTTTCTTCTCTTTTTCATACAATACAAATCCGTCTCCTCGTCTGTGGTAAGATACCGGGGAACTGTTGGATATAATATTTAATAAAAGTTCGATTGATTCATTATGTATGGAGAAGGTAAAACTATATTTGTCAGCCAGTTCATCCGGACATTCGATATGGATGCCGTACCAGCTTTCCAGACGGGGAAGGAGCATCGCCAGCTTTTCATTTTTAAAGCTGGGCTTTCCCCCACGGTACCAGGCAGAATACTGGCTGGCATTTACTTTCTCGATCTCTGCTTTTCCATTCAGTTCGTAAGCCAGCTTCTCGTCCGGGAAAACCAGATAGACATCCCCTTCTCCTTCGGTTCTCTTGGTACTCACTTCCACAGCTCCATCCGAAAGGATCATCTCAGTATAAGAAGTCGAGTCGACACTGAACACTTCAAAAGAAGTTCCCAGCGCTTTTATATCCATACTTTTTGTTTTCACAATAAAAGGATGTTCCGTATCGTGATGTACTTTAAAGAAAGCCTGCCCCGAAAGATATATTTCTCTGTTTTTCCCTGAGAAATGCTCCGGATAAGTCAACTTACTCCCGGCATTCAATGAAACATGACTACCGTCGGGTAAATAAAACGACTCCATCGACTGACGTCCGGCATTCACCACATACACGATCTGCGAATCAGGTTCATTCGGTCCGGCCAACCAGTACCCCACAGAAAGAAGTAATGCCAGTGAAGCGGCAATACCATATCGTCCCCAACATTCGGTAAACGATTTATGCTCGTGTATCTTTTTCGTGATACGATCAAATACGCGGTCTTTAGCCTTCGAATCAAGGACTGAATCATTTTGGCTATCGTCCCATTGGCTTTTAAGATGGCGCACTACTATATCTTGTTCGGAAACGTTCTTTCTCTCCTCCCCGGTCATGCGCCCGGACAGAACTTTCTTTAATATTTCCTCTTCATTCATCATTCGTAATTCTCTTTTTAAGCGATTCTACATTATAAATACTCCGATTCTTTCCTTATCCCCCCAGAAGAATTCGATTTTTTTCATATTCTTTCCGGAGCATTCGTTTAAAAAACGATACTTGATTATTGTTAATTCTTTTATATATTTGCAATCAACATGTACTAAACGAAGATATATTGGAAGATAAAGCACTGATAATTGCACTAAAAAATGGGGACGAAGAGGCATTTACCTCCTTGTACCATAGGTATTGCAATAAAGTGTATAAATTCTGCAGTCTTTATTTTACAAATAATTCTTCTGCAGAAGAGGTAGTGCAGGAGGTCTTTATTAAGTTGTGGGATATTCGCAGCTACGTAAATGAAAACGAGAATCTGGAAGGTTTATTATTTATCATTACCCGCAACATGGTCTTTGATAATACCCGGAAAAACTTCAACGAGTCATTTTACCATATCTCGATCCTGGCAGCCTACGACAAAGCCTATGATATAGAAGAAGAGTTGCATGCCAAAGATTTGAAAGTATATATCGACCGGCTGGTAAACGAACTGACTCCCCGCCAAAAGGAAATATTCTGTATGAGCCGGTACGAACATCTAAGCTATAAAGAGATTGCCGAAAAGTTAAATATCACACCGAAAACCGTTGAACGGCATATCAACGATGCATTGAAATATCTGAAGAAAAACATCTATTTCCTGCATCTGTTCCTTTCTATTTAGCAACAGCCTTCACCTTTCACATTCGAATAACACCCAAAGGAACAACACCTTATGGTGAAACGTCTGGTTTCACATTTACAAAGTGAAGGTAAAAAAGACCGGACTTTTGAAATGTTAAGACCGGACTTTTGTATTTAAAAGACATGACTTTTAAATACAAAACACCTATCTTTTTGAGCGATATCTACCCGTACATCAACGGACAGGCAGCCATAAAAAATAGGTAGGCAGCCATTTCCCAAAAGGCCGACAGCTATTTGAAAAAAGCCTTACGGTTTCCGGGCGAAAACCGCAAGGCTTTTTCTACGAAAGAGTACGTTTCACAACAACTTCATGATATACAAGCATTTGGAAGCCGTGAAAGGTGAAAGCTATTTGTTCGATCTTTATGTGTATGATCTAATACTATCAGTTTTTCTTTACTATTTCCTTCAATTGTTCCGGTTTGTCGGTCGTAATGAAATCTACATTTTGTTCGATCATCGACTGCATCACCACCGGATCATCCACAGTCCAGACATTGACGGTCAACCCGGCATTTTTTGCCTCCTGAATCCATCCTGGATTTTTCTCGAATACCTTATAATGATAATCCAGACCGGTAAATCCTAAAACTTTCAGATCGGCCGGCGAAACCTCACCACGCAGGTAAGCCACCTGTGCAGCCGGAGCACGACGGATCAACTCCTTACAGATATTCATGCTGAAAGAGATATATTCCACCTGGTCTTCCAGTTGATATTTTTGTACCAGGGCCAGGATAGCCGTTACCGCCCGGTCTTCATTGACAACTCTTTTGTGAGGCTTTATTTCAAGGATCAGTTGCGTACCTTTATTCTGCTTGCCTTGTTTCAGGTAGTCTTCTAGGGTGGGAAGTGTTTCCCCGTTTTTCAGTTTCAGATCTTTTATCTCTTCATACAGAGAGGTTTCGATACAGAATCCCTGGATACTGTCGTCATGGTTGACAACAGGTATGCCGTCTGCTGTGATCGAAACATCGAACTCCGACCCATAAGCACCTACTTCGTGTGCCTTATTCAACGCCGTGATAGAATTTTGCGCAGAACCTTCACAGTCCCAATAGCCGCGATGGGCGATTACTTTCGTCTGGGAAAAAGCGCTGCTTCCGCAAAGAAAAGCGGTAAGCAGCATCGATAAGATTACTCTTTTCTTCATTGTTTTATCTTTTATGTATTAGAATCCGTAACGAAGACCAATCTGTACCTGATAAGGATTACCATTCAGATTAGAAACACCGGTATTTGCATTTACATTGTAAATATACTGCTTTTGTTCGGAATCAAAGCTTTTGATCGAATAAATATTTTGTTTACCTAAGTTATGCCCGGAACCCCAATTCTTACTGAACAGATTGGCTACGTTAAAGATATCGACAGACAATTCGATATTTTGTGTCTTATAAATATTGAATTTCTTTGCGATACGCAGGTCGAACGTTCCGTAGAAACCGTTTACGCCACCGTTGCGCTCAGCTACTTTACCGAAACTTTTACGGATATACTTTTTGGTGCTTTCTTCCACATCCGGGTTATCGAGTATAGACTGGATACCTTCACGCAGATATTGAGGAGTTGCAGCATCGTTCGGATCATAGATGTAAACCAGGTCGTTGGAAGAGACAAAGTCGCCATTCACATTCCCGTTCACAGCCAGTGAATAACGTGTTCCTCCCAGTCCGGAAAAACGCAGACCGACGCTTACTCCCCAGAAAGTAGGTGCCGTACCATAAAATACAACTTTATGACGGAACTGATTATCCGAATAACTCATTCTGCTCAGGTCGCGGGGATCGTCGACAACCATTTTAGATAGGGTTGCCGAGTTAGCCACGTTACCATTATATGAAGTATTGTCTCTGGTATCATTCCATGTATAACTGAAAGCGATCTCCCCGTCATTCAGATAACGCCAGGTACCGTCGACAACGAATGCGAACTGGTTAACCTTTCCTTCACTGTTCAGTTCAAGTACACGGCCTATCTTATCCGTCTTACGCCCCTGCGTCCAGTCGGCCGCACCGTTTGTCGGGTTGATACTTTCGGCAGGAACATATACGCCACGGTTTCCTTCGGCAGCCAGGCGGAAAAACGGTTCGTCTACCATATTCCGGTCTACGTACATATAATTATTACGCCCCAGAGTCATGAAACCGCTTACTCCCATTTTCAGGCGATCCGTAAAGAAGTGGGTGTAAGAAAAGTTTGCTTTATAGACAACCGGAACTTTCGCATCAGCCCCGTTCATATTGATAGTGGCTAACTTGGGAATATTCGGATTATTAAACAGGTCGGCACCGGGAGCCGTAGACGGGTCTTTACGATAAGATTCGAAATCGGGAGTCGGAACCAGATCACCGGTCAAATCGACCGACAGCACTTTGGTTCCATCGAATACCATATTATTGATCATTGCATAGTTATTGATATCCGAAGCGAAGATACCACCACCGAGGCGGATAATATCGGTATGCTTTTCGTTTACATCCCAGGTGAATTGCAAACGGGGCTGAACCTGGAAAGTAGTCAGGCCATTGTCCGTACGCAGACTTAATTCATCATACACGGTCTGGTTGAAACTTCCTTTATTGAAGTAATTGGCGTTATCGATACGAAGTCCCGCCGTCATTTCAAATCCGGGGAAGAGCTTCGTCTGCAACTGGCCATACACTCCGGTATTCAGGATATTCTGTTTTACACGCTGGTCGGGGTCGAGATATACCTCACGTACATAACGATAAGGTTTCAGGTCATTGAAATTATCCATTCCGGTGAAATAAAAGCGACCGTTTGCTTCACTGCCATAACGGGAGTCCATATTGGTGTACATCAGATCGGCACCGAATGTGAAGTTGATCTTATTGGTGGTATAGTATAAGTTATCTACCAGGTGCAATACATTATTATAGAAGTTCTCCGGTGAATAACGCTGTCCGCCCAGCTGGATAGTCGTATAAACATCCTTGTTGTCTACTGTCGACTGTACCCGCTCCACGATGGCACGGGGGATATTTGCGGAAGGCAATTGCTTATTCGGCGTACTCTCTTCCGAAGTGTATAGATGCTGTAACTTCAACTCGTTGGTGATACGCGGTCCCAGTACGGAACGCAAAGTAGCCAGGATACTGTTATCGATAGAATGTACATCACCATATACTTCATACAGGTTGATAGAACTGTTATCACCCAATGCCTGTTTGTTACGGTCGTTCACATAGTTGTCGCGGATGGTCAATAAGTTGGTTGCATTCAACTGCCAGTCGATACGGGCGAATACGGCATCGGTAGCCTGCTTCTTATCGAAAGAGCCGAATTGGGGCGAATTGGCTACTCCATATTTATTACGGGCGATTTCCAGATACTGATCCAACGTCGATTGCGTCACGTTGTAACGCTTTTCATCGGCAGCACTTTTGATATCGGCAATCTGCAACGGGCGGGAATCGGCCTGATGGTCCCAGGCCAGGAAGAAATGGGCACGATTCTTAATGATCGGACCACCCAACGTAGCACCATACTGATAGGTAGAGAAGCTGGCATCACGGTCATTTCCGCGGATATCATAAGGGCTTGAAAGCCAGTCGGCACGTCCGTACACAAAGGCACTTCCGGTCAGGGTGTTCGTTCCCGATTTGGTCACCGTACTGATGGCACCACCTCCACTGCGTCCGTAAGTTACATCATATTGATTGGTTACTACTTCAAACTCACGGACTGCTTCCATTGAGATAGCATAAGGTCCGCCGTTACGGTTCGTCGTTCCGCCCGAAGTCGGATTCTTTGCCGACATACCGTCGATCGTGAAATTAGTGGAAGAAGCTAACTGGCCGGAGAGGCTGCTTCCCGTACTCAGCGGGGAAAGGTCAACCAACGAGGTAAAGTTACGCCCGTTCACCGGCAGCTTGGCAATATCTTTTGCCGTAACGGAAGTAGCTGCACCGATCTTCGGTACCGTATTCTTTAATGAGTTGGCCACTATTTCGACCGCTTCGATCTCGATCGATGCCTCCTGCATCTTAAAGTCCACGCGAAGCATATCGCCCTGGTTCAGCGAATAACCGGTTTTCTTCTGTTCGCCATAACCGATAAAAGAGGCAGTCACCGTATAAGGCGATCCGAGCGGCAACTGCTTGATGATATATTCCCCTTTCTCATTCGTCATAGAACCGGTGAAAAAGCCGGTCGACTCATTTTTCACCTGAATGGTAGCACCGATAATTGTTTCGCCAAACTCATCAACTACCGTTCCGGTAATAATGGCCTGAGTACTCCCCTGTGCATTCACTGCACCGGAAAAACAACAAAATAATACCAGTAATGCAACTAACTTAGTAAATAACTTCATAAGTAATTGTTCTTTTAATTTGTTTCCATATAGTTTGATGCCGCAAAAGTAGAGCTGCGGTATTGGTTTCAGTCTTCCAGGGTCTTGATTATCGAAGAGGCTATCTTCGACGTACTTTTACGGCTGATCTTACGCACCTTGTCCGGATTCTCCAGGTTCATGCAAGTGAAGTAATTATTTCCGCGGTATATTTCCTTCTTGTCTTTATCGAATAAGGTATAGCTTACTATATGGAACAAGGTACGGAGAGGTTGTTCCTGCCATTTCAGGTAATGTTGGTTCAAGACCAGCAGATAATCGGCTCCGGCATTATTCAATACCTTCTGTAACTCTTCGGTCGGGACAGACGAGAGGTCGGAATAACTGTCTTCGCTTTCACCGTTCACCTTGATCTCGTTCAATACCTGTCCGTTCACCAGGTTTTCTGTTGCCGGAATAAACCGGCAACCACCGTCCTTCACTGCTGCTGCGATATTCTCTGCAATAATACTATTATATTCCCGGTCGATATGATCTGCCTGCATACCGGTTTCTTCAGCAATCATTCCGTTATAGAAATAATTGGATTTCACATTATCATGTAAGCCGACAATAAGGATCTGCTTCGCATGATAATCAACATTTTCTTCCTTTTTACTTCCTTTAGCCGAAACAGTCACTGAAATACCCAGCGCAAACAACAGCATGATAATAACCTGAACATTGAATAACTTTCTCATAACTCTTTTCATTCTTGATTTTGGTCACAAAAGTAAAGCCGCCGGATTGCGGCTTTGTTACAAACAGATAAAGTTCTTATTTCAGACTAAAAGACCAACCGACATTGATTTTTATCACGCCATTATTGGATGTATTTTTTCATATCAATATTTATATATACCTATACATATGATTTCAACGGATCAAAAGTTGCAGCGGAGTATTAAAATAAAAAGGAAGAAATTACAGTAAACGATAATAACCATAGTCCTGCACGAACTAAGCGGAATAAAATCAGACTGAGAAAAACACAGTGCAAAAATAGTAAAAAAGGAATACAAAATGATAAAATATCATTTTATTATTATAATACTTGCAAGGTTTATAAAATACTTTTTCACACAGCAATCAGCTAAACGACATTTTTTAAGGATTACCACCGCTTACAAGCTCACATCATCTCTCCCCCAAAACAGCTACAAGAAGCTCATTCGATACAAAAGTAAACAGTTCGTGCAGGACTACGTCATATATTTCAATGAAAGAGCACAAGTAAATATAATTCTAATATCTAATAATGAGGCCTATGATGTAAAAAAAGTGTCGTTTACCCGAATACGTATCAAATACGTAATTTTTATCAATTCAATTTATTAAATCTAACTAGTATTAATTAAATTATGAAGAAAGCAATTAAATCGATTCCTTTCAGAGATACAGTCTATGTATCCACATTCTGCCTGTTACTCTCTGCTTTTCCGGCAAATGCAACAGACACAAACAGCTATAAATTAGAAGACATACCTGTATCAAACACTGTACAACAAAGCAGGGCTATTACCGGTAAAGTCATTGATACCAATGGTATTCCCATTATCGGGGCAAATGTCGTGATTAAAGGCACAACCAATGGAAATATCACAGATATGGACGGAAAGTTTACGCTTGAGAATGTTCCAGAAAACACTATTTTACAAATCTCTTATATCGGTTATAAAACCCAGGAAGTTGCTGTACGGAATAAGTCAAAATTCGAGATTACATTGGAAGAAGATGCCGAGAACTTACAGGAAGTAGTCGTTGTCGGTTATGGTAGTACGGTGAAAAAAGACCTGACAACTGCCGTGACAAGTGTAAAAAGTAAAGACTTCCTGCAAGGGGCTTCCAATAGTCCGTTACAGATGATCGACGGTAAAGTAGCCGGTGTATCCGTATCCAATACGGCAGCCGCCGACCCGAATGCCAGTCCGAGCATCCAGGTACGCGGAGCCTCTTCTTTGAAAGCCGGAAACGGTCCGTTGATCGTTATCGATGGGATGCCGGGTGGTGATCTGCGGAATCTTGCCCAGCAGGACATCGAATCTATTACCGTATTGAAGGATGGTTCCGCCGCTGCTATCTACGGCTCCCGCGGAGCGAACGGAGTTATCCTTGTTCAGACAAAGCAGGGAAAAGCCGGTAAAGTATCCATCACATACGATGGTTATGCCGAACATGACTTCGTTGCAGCACGACCGGAAATACTGAGCCCGGAAGAGTTTGTGGCCAACAATATCGGAAAGGATTACGGTTCCCGTACGAATTGGTATGACGAGTTGCTCAACAAAAACAACTTCGGACAGAACCACAATCTGGCCCTCTCCGGTGGTAGCGAATCCAGCATCTTCCGTATCTCGGCAAACTACCGTTCGAAAGAGGGGCTCGACATCGCAACAGACCGTAAAGAATATGGTTTACGTGCCAGCTTCAAACAAATCACTTTAGAAGGTTTATTGGAAGTGACAGGAAACATATCCTATCGTTATGCCGATGAAGATTACACCGATTACGGAAGTTTCAAACAGGCAGTCGAACTGAACCCGACCTATTCGAAGGATGAAATGGATGCATTCCGGAATAACTTCGATAGTTACAACCCGATCTTCAACCTGACAAGACGTGAAAACGGAGCTACACAGGAATACCTGACTACCGACTTCAACATCAAACTCAACATCCTGAAGAACCTGAATACCGAATTAAAACTCGGCCGTCAGGGACATGACAAGAAGCAACGCGAGTATTATTTCAAAGACCATCGCGAGTCGATCAATAACAGCCGTAACGGACGTGCCCGCCTGGAAAACGAGAAATGGGTGGACTATACGTTAGAATGGTTAGGCAATTATTCGCTGGATATAGATCGGCACCACCTGAAAGTGATGGGCGGTTACTCCTATCAGGAATTCAACTGGGAAAAGTTCAATGCCGAAAACATGAACTTCCCGACAGACGCTTTCCTGTACAACAACCTGGGAGCCGGCGACTACAACAAGGCCGACGGACGTCTGGGCATGGAATCCGATAAAAACAAAGAAAAGACGATCGCCTTCCTGGGACGCGTCAACTATGATTTCGATAATACTTTCCTGTTCACGGGTTCTATCCGTTACGAAGGAAATACCAAATTCGGTACGGATCATAAATGGGGTGCTTTCCCTGCCGCTTCTGCCGCATGGCGTGTTTCCCGTCTTTCCTTCTTTGAAGACTCCCAGACTGTGAATGACCTGAAACTCCGTTTCTCTTACGGACAGACCGGACGTTCGGGCTTCGATAAATATATCTCCCTTGCGAAATATACCGGTTACGGATGGATGCCGAACAGTGAAGGTAAATGGGTTCAGGTGTACGGCCCGGGAAACAACCCGAACAAAGACCTGTCGTGGGAAAAACAAATATCCTACAACCTGGGTATCGATTATACCTTGTTCAATTCCCGCCTATCCGGTAGTTTAGACCTTTTCATCCGCGAAGGGAAAGATGTAATCGGTGAATATCAGGTTCCGGTTCCTCCCTATTTGCACGAAAAGATCATGACTAATGTAGGTACAACCAATTCCAAAGGTTTTGAATTGCAGGTAAACTGGGATGCCGTACAAAACGACAAGTTTACCTATTCAACAAATCTTACGCTTGCCTATACCAAATCGAAGCTGAAATCATTCTCTAACGAGAAATATGAGTTGGGTTATATGGAAGGCGACGGTCTGCCTTCACCCGGAAATCCCGGCCCGTGTCAGCGTTTGCAGGATGGTATTGAAATCGGTTCATTCTACGGATACCGCTACGCCGGTGTCGATGAAGATGGGAATATTATGGTTTTCAAAGATGGTATCAAAGGGGGCGAAACCGTACGGGGACGTGACGCCAGCGAAGCGGACAGAACCTATATCGGCAACGGTACGCCCAAATGGGAAATGGCCTGGGGAAACACATTTACTTATAAGGGTTTCGACCTGTCCCTTTATTTCCGCGGACGTTTCGATTACCAGATCCTGAATCAATACCAGATGTATTATGGATTGCAAGGGGTAACAGGTATTAACAAGCTGACATCCGCCTATAAGGAAAATGCCCATATCAAAGGAGAAAAGATCATGTGCGACTACTTCCTCGAAAACGGTAATTACCTGAAACTGGATAACATCACGCTGGGATGGACACCTAAACTGAATACGAAATGGATCTCCAACCTGCGTATTTATGCAACCATGAAGAACGTGTTCACCATCACGAAGTATTCAGGCGGTATGGACCCGTCAAGTGTCGACGTCACTGGCTTATGGGCCGGTAGAGGCAGTATGGACTTATATCCGACAGCCCGCAACGTATCATTCGGTGTTCAAATCAGTTACTAAACTAAAAGTATATACAATATGAAAAATATAAAATCACTTTGTGCAGTCAGCCTGATGGCTACAACCATGGCTTTCACTTCCTGTACGGATCTGACGGAAGAGCCATTCAATATATTGACAAGCGACAACTACTTCACAGACAAGGCGTCTGTCGAAGCAACCGTACTCCGCCCCTACGAACACGCCCAATGGTGTGGTTGGGACGGCGACCGCTGGCAGTTGCAGGAACTTACCGGCGATCATTTCGTATGGACACAGAAAGGGCGCCACGGCTATGACGACGGACAATGGGTCCGTCTGCACGAGCATAAATGGAATTACGATATGAACCAGATCAATGGAGGTTGGGTCGGTCCATATCAGGGTATCCAGCAGATCAATTCACTCCTTCGCGACTTCAATGTCCTGGACTTCCAGGCAATGGGGATCACGGATGAAGAGAAAAACAATTATATCGGCGAACTACGCACTTTACGTGCCTGGTTCTATATCTTCCTGATCGACTTCTACCGGAATGTGCCTATCTTCACGGAAAAGGATGCACCGGACGAACTGCTCGCCCAGGCTACACCCGAAGAAGTATTCAGCTATATCGAAAGCGAACTGAAAGATGTATTGCCTCAACTGAAAAAAGAGAATATCGTCGGTCGTTTCACCCAGGCTCCTGCCGCGGCATTACTGGCCCGTATCTATTTCAATTCGCAGGTGTGGCTCAACGTCGACCGCTCGGCCGACTGTAAAACATTCTGCGAAGATATCATTGCCGGTAAATACGGGGAATATCATATCAACCAGAATGATTACCGCGATCCGTTCCGCTCCGGCATCAAAGGATACAGGTCGCCTGAACTGTTGTTCGAATTCCCTCACAAACGCAATGTGTACCAGTTCGGCGGTTTCCATGATTCTTTCCTGCATTATACTTCCGGCCAGGCTTTGGGTAATCCCGACGGTGGCAACAATGGTATTCACATGACACCTTCACGGGATTTCGATGGCAACGTGTATAGTTTCGCCAGCCAGCTGGGAACCCCGTATGAAAAGTATGCAGACTGCGATTACCGTAAACAACCGTTCCAGATCACCAGTGCCAACGGCGATTACGAAGGTTTCTTTATGATCGGAACCCAGTATAAGTTCGACTATACCAAAGGATACGGCTATACGAACGAGACAGTAAAAGGAACAGAAGAATACAAAGGTGAACCGTTGATCTACGTAGACCAGGTAGGACGTTTCTCCGAAGGTCTCAATACAGCTAAAGAAAAAGGTTCGCGCGTCACGACAGGGGAAGAGAACTCGGGTGTTCGCTTCAACAAGTTCCCCTACTTGCAGGAAGGTGACGGACTGTATATGTGCCAGTCTGCTCCGGAAATCCGTCTGGCTGAAATCTATTACATGTTGGCTGAGATCAATTACAGAAGCGGCAACAAGACAAAAGCGGCCGAACTGCTCGACTTCGTACGCGTCAGAAACTATCCGGCAGACGAGTGGAGCAAATACAGCTATACACAGAACCCGGCTCTATTGACCGATCAGGAGTTTGTAGACGAATGGGGACGTGAGTTTATCGGCGAACGCCGTCGCCGTTCGGATCTGATCCGTTGGGGACGCTTCGGTAATGCCTGGTGGGACAAAGATGTGGATCCGTCAGATAAGGAATACACAATCTTCCCGATCCCCAAACGTCAGCTGGATGCCAATCCGTTGTTAAAGCAAACAACTAAAGGCTGGTAATCACCTTCTATAAAACTACTATAAATAAGTGGCCGCATTAACTAACAATTTCGCACTTAATAATAATATTTCCAGGCTACTTATTCATAGAAAAAAGGTTGCAATGTTCAGAACATTGCAACCTTTACTTTTATAAAGATGTATCTCTTTTTCTTACTTCTTGTTTTCTTCAATCCACTTGCGTGCATTTACAAAACCTTCAATCCACGGAGTTACTTCGTCACCTTTACGGTCAGCAGGATAATAACCGCACTGCCAAGGGAACAAAGCACGTTCCAGGTGAGGCATCATAGCCATGTGACGTCCGTCGTGTGAGCAGACACCGGCAACCGACCAGGGCGAACCGTTCGGGTTGGCAGGATAGCCTTCGTAGTTGTATTTAAGAGCAATATGATATTCTTTCTCTTCGTACGGGAAGCTGAACTTTCCTTCTCCGTGTGTGATCCAGATACCCAGTTTCTGTCCGCTCATCGGGCCGAACATCACTGAATGGTTCTTCGGAATCTCTACAGAGATAAAGTTAGACTCCAGTTTGTGAGAGTCGTTATGCAACATCTTATGTTTCTTTTCGTGTTCCGGATAAACCACACCCAGTTCAGCCATCAGCTGACAACCGTTACAGATACCCAGACTCAACGTATCAGGGCGTGCATAGAAGTTATCCAATGCTTTCTTTGCCTTTTCGTTATACAAGAAACCACCGGCCCATCCCTTGGCTGAACCTAAAACGTCGGAGTTGGAGAAACCACCGCAGAATACGATCATATTCACATCTTCCAGTGTTTCGCGTCCCGAAGCCAAGTCAGTCATGTGAACGTCTTTCACGTCGAAACCGGCCAGATACAATGCGTAAGATGTTTCACGTTCGCACTGGCAACCCTTTTCACGGATTACCGCAGCACGGATACCACTCTTACCTTTACGGTCGGGAGTCAGACCGTAGTCAGCCAGCTTACCGGTGAAATTCTTGCCGTATTTAAATTCCAGCGGCTGCATCTTATAGTTTTCGAAACGGTTGCCTGCGCATACGCTACCGCTCTGCTTGATATCCAGTTTGTAAGACGATTCGTACCATACGTCACGCATATAGTCGATACCGAAGTGATACTGAACACCGTCTTTTTCCACCAGGATATGACGTTCGGCAGTCGGTTTGGCAATGATAGCGAAACCGACACCGGCTTCTTCCATCAACTTTTCGAAAGTTTTCTTGTCTTTCACCTGTACCAGGATACCCGGGTTTTCAGCGAACAGGATCTTCACGATGTCTGTTTCAGACAGCTTATCCAGATTGACTTCCAGACCGCCTTCTACGTTTGCGAAACACATTTCAAGCATGGTAGTGATCATACCACCGGCAGAAATATCGTGTCCGGCAAGGATCAGACCTTTCTCGATCGCATCCTGTACGGCGTTGAACGCATCTGCGAAATATTCGCTATCCTTCACGGTCGGCACTTCATTACCCAGCTTGTTCAAAGCCTGTGCAAAAGCAGAACCGCCCAACTTCATCGTATCGAACGAGAAGTCTATATAATATATGTAAGAATTCTTTTCGTGAGCCAATACCGGAGAAACGATCTTGCGAATATCGCTTACCTCAGCACCTGCCGAAATAATTACCGTACCCGGAGCGATCACCTTATCGTCGCCATACTTCTGTGTCATCGACAAAGAGTCTTTACCTGTCGGGATATTGATACCCAGTTCGCAGGCAAAATCTGAAGCAGCCTGAACAGCCGTGTACAGACGAGCGTCTTCTCCTTCGTTGCGGCACGGCCACATCCAGTTAGCACTCAAAGAAACACCGGTCAACTTATCAGCCAGCGGAGCGAATACGATATTCGTCAACGACTCAGCGATAGCCATTACCGAACCGGCAGCCGGATCGACCAAAGCCACCTGTGGAGCATGACCGATAGAAGTAGCGATACCAGCCTTTCCTCGGTAATCCAATGCTACGGCACCCAGGTCACTCAACGGCAACTGCAATTCACCCTGGCACTGCTGACGGGCGATCTTACCTGTTACGGAACGGTCTACCTTGTTGGTCAACCAGTCTTTACATGCAACAGCTTCGAGCTGAAGTACGTTTTCCAGGTAATGATGTATTTCTGAATCTTTGTAAACCACAGGAGCATAAGTTTCGCTCACTGTATGGTCTGTCATGATTGTTCTAGGCGGTTTACCGAACATATATTCCAGCTTAATGTCGATCGGTTTCACACCGTCGGCCTGCTCGAATACGAATTTCATATCGTTGGTCGTTTCACCTACTACATACATCGGAGAGCGTTCGCGGTCGGCAATGCGGCGTACGCGGGCAACGTCTTCTTCCTTCATCAGCAAGCCCATACGTTCCTGGCTCTCGTTTCCTACGATTTCCTTGGCAGAAAGCGTCGGGTCACCGACAGGTAACTGGCTCATATCGATATGTCCGCCGGTAGCTTCCACCAACTCAGACAGACAGTTCAGGTGACCGCCTGCACCGTGGTCGTGAATAGAGATTACCGGATTGTTGTCAGACTCTGCAATCGCACGGATCACGTTCGATACACGTTTCTGCATTTCCGGGTTGGCACGCTGTACAGCGTTCAACTCGATACCGCTAGTGTACTGTCCTGTATTTACAGAAGATACGGCACCACCGCCCATACCGATACGGTAGTTGTCACCACCCAGCAGTACGACCTTTTCACCCGGCTGAGGATCACCCTTCAAAGCATCGCGCATATTGGCATAACCAACACCACCTGCCAGCATGATCACTTTATCATACCCATATTTCTTATTATTCTCTTCGTGTTCGAAAGTCAGTACCGAACCGCAGATCAGCGGCTGGCCGAACTTGTTACCAAAGTCGGAAGCACCGTTGGAAGCCTTGATCAGGATCTGTTCCGGTGTCTGGTACAACCAAGGACGCGGGTCCATGATCTTTTCCCATTCACGAGCACCTTCCGTACGCGGATAAGCAGTCATGTAAACGGCTGTACCAGCGATAGGCAAAGAAGCTTTACCTCCGCCCAGACGGTCACGGATCTCACCACCTGAACCGGTAGCAGCACCGTTAAACGGCTCAACCGTTGTCGGGAAGTTATGTGTTTCAGCTTTCAGAGAGATAACCGATTTATATACCTTTGTTTCATAGAAATCAGGTTTGTCGCCGCTTGCCGGAGCAAACTGTTCGATCACCGGACCTTCATTGAAAGCCACATTATCTTTATAAGCAGAAACCAGTTTGTTCGGGTTTTCTGCCGATGTTTTCTTAATCAGGTTAAAGAGGGAGCTTTCTTTCTCTTCTCCGTCGATAACGAATGTACCGCCGAAGATCTTGTGACGGCAGTGTTCCGAATTTACCTGTGCAAAACCGTACACTTCGCTGTCGGTCAGCTTACGTTCCAGCTTCTGGCTTACTTCGTTCAGGTAAGACACCTCTTCAGCACTCAGCGCCAGCCCTTCCTGTTGGTTGTAAGCTGCAATATCTTCGATATAAACAATCGGATCCGGTTGTTTACTGATCGTGAAGATATCCTGGTTCAGTCCGTTGTAAATGCGTTGCAGCATCGGGTCGTGGTCTGCCTCACCGGAAGATACAGGGAAGTATTCTTCGATACGTGAGATACCGCTCAATCCCATGTTCTGGGTGATTTCCACGGCATTAGTACTCCACGGGGTGATCATTTCCCGGCGGGGACCAACATACCAGCCATCCAATGTTTCCGATTGAACGGGAGTTGCTTCACTAAACAACCAAACGAGCTTTTGAACATCTTCAGGAGAGAAAGCATGTGCCGCCTCAACAGCCAGCACCGTCTTTGTTGGAGATTGAAAGAATAGAATCATATCGTCGATTTATTAAGATATTCCAATAACAGACTGCAAAGATAGTAAATATGTAGCAGATAAAAATATTCATCTTTACATTATTAAATTTACAACCCTTCTCTCAGCATCTTTTTCTGTGGCAGGAAGAAACGTTCTATCAAACGAGAATCATCGGTTACTATTTCAGCAATCGTTTTCATTTCATAAAAATTGACAACAAACGCTCCTCTACTATGAATCGATCAATTACATTTATATATAATAATGAGAGGGTTACTATCTTCGTTCATATCACGATAGACAGCTGGAGCTTGTTCATCAAAATAGTTCAAATCTTTCAGATCTTGAATTTCTCCACCTGATAAAGTCTGAACATATATATTCTCTTTCGCATAATGGTATAATGGCCAGATAGGGGCTCCATTATCAATATCATTTTTAACACCTAAAACTCTTGTTATTTTTGGTGCATAACTTTTTGTTTGTTTTCTGCTTTTATTATATTGCAAAACGGTACCGCCTCTATCGCCTGCATATTCTAGATATAAACAAGAATCTGTTTCAAAAAAGTCTTCTCTATTAATAAATATATAATTCAAATTATTCCCATCAAGAGAATTTGTATAATATTTAGAAGAGTAAGCCAATTGATAAATTTCTCCTCTGATAGGATTTTTTAAGTCCAAATAATAAGCAGGAACAATTGTATCTCGCATTGCCCTATAAAGGATATTAATACCTCCGATTTTGTACAACACACTGTTTTTATGAGAAAAAAAGAACACGCGTCCTAATCTGCAATTTTCAAGATCGCATTGTTTTACATACGATTTTCTTGAATAATACTTTTTCCCCAGAATATCAAACATACCAGAAACATAATTCAATGAATCAGTCAAAGGAATTATAGATTCCTTAAAAGTAAAAAACACCTCATCACCTAAAGGTAACATAACTCTTATTTCATCGAACGGATATTCCAAATTTCCTAAAAACTTTCCTTCAAAAGAAAAAACGGCTATACTATGTTTTCTTCTAAACTGCATTACATAGACCTTTTCTCTATATTCATCTACAAATATATGATGTGGATTAACCTGTTCAGGACCTTCACCAACCCTGGCGATTACTTTGATAAAATTACCTTTCCGATCATATTTCATTATTCCTCCATCATGAGAGAGCATTAAAAACATATAATCCTTTGTAAAAGCGATATCTATTATCTTTCCGATTATCTTTTTATTATCAATACGAACATACTCTATACTCTTAAATTCATTTTTTATCGATATATCATCATTATTATGTTGTGTATCACGCACTTTTACCACATCAGTTATGGTTGACAATTCAGCAGGATCTTCTATTATCATTTCCATACGTTTTTTATCACCTTGTTCATGACAAGACAATAAGGCAAGAGCCACAACAGTAAACAAAAAGAGTTTCACGCATTTCATAATTAATTAGAATTAACCACCGGATAATCAGAAAACAAAGCCACCATACAGTTACGGAGATTTAATTATTTCTTATGTTTTATCAACATAATCACCGGATTCGATTCTTCATCCAGTGTAGCTGCAATTGTTTTCAATTGTCCTTTCAGCTCCCCTTTTTCATAAGCATCACTAAGTTGGTAGGCTTCTATTTTCCCCCATGATTCGATCTCTTGGTTTACATGCCTTAAATCATTCATATAAAGCTCCTTGTGAGTTGAATAATCACCATTATAAACAGTATATTCATAAAAACTCTTATCCTGCCTGTCATACATAAAAAACGTTCGCGGAAATCCACTATCGCTACCAAAGTCCCACACATTCTTCACTGTTTCCATGAAATAATAACGATCGGAAAGCATTCTTAAAATCAAAAAGACCTCTGGATTCATAGATTGAATAGGCGGATTTCTTACAAGAAGCGGACGCAGGTTGTAATCTGGCGAAAGCGAATATACCGTATCAGTAGAAAGTTCTAAAAGAACAAAGTTACCTTCGTGAGGAATTATATTGGAATAAGGACCGGGAGTTACAGAATAAGTCATTTCTCCATCTTGCTTCATTTGCATTAATAACTTAGCCTCTTTAAACGGAATTATTATTTTCCTGGCAATGCTCCCATCCTGTTTGGATATAAGAACAAAAGCTTTCTCTTTATTGTATTCATCATAACAAATCAGATGATCTTTGTCATAATTGACTATATTCGTATAAAACCCATCCTTAGTCTGTTCTCTGTAATTCAGGCTTCTTTTAAAATTTCCATCTAAATCGTACACCTGAATTTTCCTTATATAATGGTCGTGGACATACATTTCATTTTTGTCCTCATCCAAGGCAATGCCTAAGATATATGAATATTCTTCACCACCTTGCCCCTTATGATTTATCTTTCGTAAAGCCTTCCCGGTCCTGTCGTAAACAAAAATATTCCCGTCACCACTTCGATTCTTTACTAATATGTATTTCTTACCTATAGCTTGAACAAAACCCTGATTAACAAATTCGTCATTCGTTTCCAACGCAATGTATTCCACATCCATAAAATCTTGGAGGATTAGTTCTTTTTTGGGATAACTAGCTGTTATATCCACAATGATAAGATCTTCTGCCGATTGCTTACTATCTCCACATCCTGTCATTAACAAGAAGAGAACTACTAAAATACTGCCTATTCTTTTCATATTCATTGAGATTTAAGTGAAACAAAATATAGAGACAATATAAAAAACGATAATATAAATTTCAAAGTTTCGGGTACAATATATCGATAAAGTTCCATATCCGCAAGAAATGTGTCACTTTTCCGGTAAACAGTGCATACTGAACAAATATTGTTTCATACTAACGAAACACTTGTTCCACTATGGAGAAACAACTGTTTCATTAGGGAGAAACAAAATCTGGCTTATATACTTTTACCACTCATATTGCTCAACATATTCATCGAATACGGGAGCTTCCTGAAGACCTCTTTGAAGGAACAATTGCCGGATATACTCCTGTTGCTCGGGAGTAAAAAGACGCTCTTTACGCCAAAGCCGGTAAAAATGCGTTCGTCCGAAATAGGTTAACATCTCTTGTTTGATGGCTATTGCATCATTATGTGGAATATACGCCAGCAAATTTGTCATACCCAAAGCAAATTGTTCCAATTGGTCGGCCTTAAAGTAGGGACAATCTTCATTGGCAGGATTCGTTTGTGCAGGATTAACAAAGGTAACAGTCTTACGCTCAATCGGTATATGCTGGGCAGCCCTGCTACGAAGACACCTATCAGCTTGTTTGCATTGTCTGTTCATACAATGAGCAAACTTATACGGCAGTAAATTGTAATCAAAGTCTTTATCCATAGTGCATATCGTTTTAACAAAAATACGCTTTATTATTTAACTACAAGACAATTGCAGCATAAATATGGCATTTAGCCCGAATTATAAAGCTTTCCTGCGGTAAGATACAATCAGTTCTGGTTCAGCAAGAAGTAAATCAGTCCGGACATCAGCCCGGTTTGTGTCAGATGGGTACGGATATCGGACAAGGCTTTAGTTATATGTTTCTCTACGGTCTTTTCACTGATATTCAAGAGGAATGCAATTTCCTTATTCTTCATATTTTCTTCACGGCTTAACAAGAATACTTTCTTTCGTTGCTCCGGAAGCGTCTTGACAAAAGATGATATTTCCTCTTCTATCTCTTTCAAAAGCAGATTATCATGCTGGTTATAGGAAAGGATCTCGTAGTCGATCAGTTCATCCAGATTATCGGTATGGTCGACACGGCGCTGAACCAGCACAGAATTAAGATGATTGATCGACCGGTTGTAAGTAGCACGATACAGATAAGGCTTTACCGGTTCCTCAAAATCGATCTCGTTCCGGTTAACCCATAAAGCCATGAAAACATCCTGGACAATATCCTCACTTACATTCCAATCGTTTACATATCTGTAAGCATAAGTTACCAAAGAACGAAAATAACGTTCGAAAAGCTCCTGGAACAGCATCAATTCTCCTAATCCGTTTTCCTCCTTATCATACTGATTTCTACCTATGGTTTGCATTCAACGATCCCCTATTCAAAAATATTTCTGTAAAAATAGGCTTTTTTTTCATCATCGAGGTAGGGATAACCGGTTTTGTTTTGTGATAGGTATAAGAAGAAGAGTATTACAGAAATAACAGGGATACACAGAGCGGATGGAAAACATCATATTAAAATATTTACAACAAACGGCGAGTACGGAAGAAAAAAAACAGCTACTCGACTGGCTACGGGAAAGCGAAGGGAATAAAAAAATATTCTCCGGTCTGCGGGATATCTGGCTGGCTTCCGGGAACATTCCGCCACAAACGGCAGAGTATTCCGAAAATGCTTTCCGGCAGTTCAAAGAGAACGTACAACAATATGAAAAGAAAAAAAGGCAGACCAGCTACCGGTTACGTCCTTTATTACGTATCGCAGCTTCAGTCGCCCTCATCCTGGCATGTTCTGCAGGCGGATATTTTATCGGCAGGCAGACACCGGATATCGTATATAGAGAGAAAGAAGCTGTTGTTATAAACCAGGCTATTATGGGGAAAGACAGCAAAGGATCGGTCACGCTGCCCGACGGAAGTATCGCCTGGCTGAATGCAAACAGCAAACTGGTTTATCCGGAAAAATTCTCCGATAAATACAGAAAGGTGAAGCTGGAAGGTGAAGGATACTTTGAAGTAAAAAGAGACGAAAAGGCTCCTTTTTATGTGGAGACCAACCAGATGACCGTCAATGTACTGGGAACCAGTTTCGATGTAAAAGATTATCCGAACAAGACCAATAGCGAGACAACCCTGCTTACCGGAAAAGTCGAGATACACCTGCCCGGCAATCCCGATGCGATCCTTCTGAAACCGGATCAACGGCTGACTGTCGACAAACAGACAGGAGTTCATCAAATAAAACAAGTAGATGCATCCGAATACATCTTATGGATCAATGACAAACTGATCTGTCAGGATGAGAAATTGTCCGTCGTTCTGCATAAGATAAAGTTATGGTACGGTATGGAACTGGTCTGCCAGCAAGGTACTCCGGTCGATCAACGCCTGTCGCTGACCATCCGGAAAGAGTCTCCCGATGAGATATTCAAACTATTGGAAATGATCGTTCCGATCCGTTATTCCATCAAAGACGATATAATCTATGTGAAGCCTAAAAAATAATATGAATCAATAAAAATAAAATGCCTATGAAGTAAACAAACAGGGAAGTATAAAAACAGTCCAGGCAAATGCTGGTAACATCTGCCTGGTAATGTGAAACAAACTGTTCTCTAAACTTAGAAATGAGAACAATAAGTTAAATTTAAAACAGTACAAATGTATGAAAAAAATTTCCACGGGAAGGAATGTTATCTCCTTTCTTAACATTAATTCATTTAGAAAAATGAAGCTAATACTATTACTTATAAGCTTTTGCTTCTTCCAGCTTTATGCAGTAAGCACCTATGCACAAAACACTAAAATAAGCCTGGAATTATCCGGTGTAAAGCTCAGCGAAGCAATTAAAACGATTGAAGAAAAGACACCGTTCGTCTTTTTCTACAATAATTCGGACATCGACATGAACCGGCAGGTCAGCCTGAATGCCAAAGATGCCAGTATCAAAGAAGCTCTGAACCAGTTACTATCGTCCAACAATTACAGGATAGAGAATTATAAAATTGTCCTGCTTGCCGATAAACCTCAGCAGGAAGGGAAAATCACCGGAAAAGTACTTGATGAAACCGGACTGCCCATTATCGGAGCCAACGTGATAGATAAGAAAACCAATAGCGGGACGATTACCGATCTGGATGGCAAATTCACGATCGACGCACCCCAGAATGCTGTGCTGACTGTCTCGTTCATCGGATACATTTCACAGGAGATCCATCTGAAAGGACAGAAAGAACTGACGGTCACACTCAAAGAAGATTCGCAACTGATAGACGAAGTCGTAGTAGTCGGTTTCGGTACCCAGAAGAAAGTAAACCTGACCGGTGCCGTTGCCTCCGTCAATCTGTCCGAAACACTGGGCGACCGTCCGATAGCCAATGTCACGGCAGCCTTACAGGGAACCACACCGGGATTACAGATCGGTTCGGAGACCGGAACACCCGGCGATGCGATGAGCTATAATATCCGTGGTACGACTTCCATCAACGGAGGTACTCCGCTCGTACTGGTGAACAACGTCCCTATGGATATCAATATGATCGACCCACAGGAGATCGAGTCGGTATCCATATTGAAAGATGCAGCATCCGCAGCCATCTACGGGGCAAGAGCGGCATTCGGGGTAATTCTGATCACAACCAAACAAGGGAAAAAAGACTCTGCCCCGAAATTCAATTACAACAATAATATATCTTTCTCCAAAGCGTTGGAACTGCCCCAAAAGGCTAGTCCGCTGGAATCGGTCCTGGCTTATAAGGAAATGGGCTGGCCGAACGACACTTATGTGGACGGCAAGAATATTACTCAATGGGAAGGATATATCCGCGATTACATGAGCGATCCCGGCAAATACCCGAAAGGATATATCTTCGATGAAAAAGGGAATCTTTTCCTGATGAAGGAACGGAACATGTTCGATGATATGACCGACAATTTCGGTTTTATGCAGAACCACAGCATGTCCGTATCCGGCGGTAGCGAGAAAACGGTTTACCGTATCGGTGTCGGTTACACCGGAGAAGACGGTATCCTGATCACCGACAAAGACAGTTACGACCGACTCAACCTGTCTACATTCATGGGTGTAGATGTCAACTCATGGCTGACAACACAACTCGACCTGAAATATGGCAACTCGAAGCAGAACAAAGTGGAAGCCGGAGGACGTAATACCGTATGGGTGGCAGCTATGAATCTGCCCTCCTATCAGAACAACGAAGATTATGAGCAGGACGGGATTACATATGCCCCGGAGTCACCAGCCACTTATATCCGCTACGGCGAACCGCGTAAGATCAAACAAAACGATCTCCGTGTATTGGGACGCGTTATACTGACGCCCTTAAAAGGCTTACGTATTACCGGGGAATATACATATAACCGTACGTCCTCGCAAAACAAGTTCTATAAGAATAAATATCAGTATATCGGATTGAACTTTACCGGGGTTCTGAACAGCACGGAAAATTCCAGTTATGCAGTTACCTCCAAATACACGGATTATAATGCCGTCAACTTATTCGCAAATTATGATATGACATTCGGTAAACACGATATCTCCCTGATGGGCGGATACAATCAGGAATCAAGCCATACCGAATCCCAGTATTCATACCGGACAGACGTTGTAGTCGGTTCGCTTCCGTCATTGTCTTTATCGACCGGAACACCAATAACCAGCGATGCGTTCGAAGAATTCGCTATTCGCGGATTATTTTACCGGGTCAACTACAGTTATGCCGGAAAATACCTGTTCGAAGCCAACGGACGTTATGACGGGACTTCGCGTTTCCCTAAAAACAGCCGTTTCGGTTTCTTCCCCTCTTTCTCTGCCGGTTGGAGGGTTTCGGAAGAAAGTTTCATGCAAGGGATGAACAGTTATCTTTCCAACCTGAAGCTGAGAGCTTCCTGGGGTTCTATCGGTAACCAGGTTATCCTGAAATCCGATAATACGCCGGACAACTATCCGTATATCCCGGATATGAACGTTTATCTCTCCAGCTGGCTGGTAGACGGACAGAAGATCACGACACTGGGAGCACCCGCTATGGTCAGCAGCAGTTTCGGTTGGGAAAAGGTATATACGCTCGATTTCGGCTTCGACCTGGATCTGTTCGACAATAAACTGAATACGACTTTCGACTGGTATCGCCGCGATACCAAAGGAATGTTGGCTCCGGGAATGGAACTACCGGGAGTTGTCGGCGCCAGCGCAGCAAAGCAAAATGCAGCAGACCTGAAAACGTATGGATGGGAACTGAAGATCAACTGGCGTGACCAAATCGGACAGGTAGGTTACCGGGCAGGTTTCAATCTGTATGACTCACAATCGGAAATCACAAAGTACGATAATGAAGCGGGACTTATCGGATCGAACATCTACCGCAAAGGCATGAAGTTGGGAGAAATATGGGGATACGTCACCGACCGTTTCTATACGGAAGACGATTTCAATACCGACGGAACCCTCAAACCGGGTATCCCGATGTTCAAAGGAGCCGGGAAAGTGTATCCGGGAGATATCCTTTATAAGAACTTCGATGAAGATACCGAATATATCTTCCAGGGAGAAAATACGGTTTACAATCCCGGAGACCAGCGTATCATCGGAAACAACACGCCCCGTTACCAATATGGCATTACAGCCGGTGTAACATACAAAGGTTTCGACTTATCCATCTTTCTACGCGGAGTAGGCAAACGGGATTACTGGCGTACAGACCAGATGGCATGGCCTACCGGCGGCTGGGGAAGTCTGTTCAAGGAAACACTCGACTTCTGGACACCGGAAAACACGGATGCATATTTCCCCAGAGTCTATTCGCAGGACCAGACCAATACATCATTCAACAGAAAGGTGCAGACAAAATATCTGGCGAACGCAGCGTATCTGAAAATACAGAATATCACTTTGTCTTATACACTTCCGAAAAGCTTCTGCCAGAGGATCTATATGGACAATATCCGGGTATTCGTCAGCGGCGAGAACCTGCATACCTGGGACCATCTGCCCGAAGGTCTGGAATCGGATATGCTTTCTAAAGGAGCCTGGGAATATCCTTTCATGAAAAAGTATTCACTGGGTATAAATGTTACTTTCTAAAATAAACGGTACGATTATGAAAACATTCAAAATAATATTCGGATTACTCCTTATTCTCGGATTTTCAGGTTGCATGAACAACGACTTCCTGGAAAGATATCCGCTGGGGAATCCTACGGCAGAAACCGTATTCAAGTCATACGACAATTTCAAAACATATGCATGGGGCTTGTATGAAACGTTCCCGGCACTCAGCTATGGAGAAACCAACACGGATAATATATCCTATAACTCCACACGCGGTTCGGGAGAAACGGATTGGATCAGAGGGATCGTCGTACCTCCTTCCAATACAACCAATACGCCCTGGGCACAATATTCGTTCATACGCCGGGTAAACCTGATGCTGGATCATATCGAGAGCTCGGAAATGAGTGAAACGGAAAGAGAACACTGGCGCAGTGTCGGTTACTTCTTCCGCTCCTATCGTTACATGACGTTACTATCTGCCTACGGTGGTGTGCCCTGGGTGGATCATGTGTTGGCGGACGATGAAACGGATATCATTTACGGTGCGAGAGAATCGCGCGATGTAATAGCGAACCATATTCTGGAAGACCTGCAGTATGCCGAACAGCATATCAACCAGAACGGCGACGGAGCCAATACGATCAATCGGGTAGTGGTGCAGACATTACTATCCCGTTTCTGTTTGTTTGAAGGAACCTGGCGAAAATATCACGCCCTTCAGGAAGCCGATAAATTCCTGCGGGAATGTAAACGGGCATCCGAAGAGGTATTGAAAGTATATCCGAACATACACAGCAACTATGACGATTTGTTCAACTCTTTGTCGTTAAACGGTATACCTGGAATTATCCTGTACAAAGCTTATTCGAACGAAGCTGGTGTAGTACATGCCACCAGTATCGGGGGAACTACGGCACAATCATTCTATAACGTGACCAGAGACATGGTAGACAGTTATTTATGTTCAGATGGGAAACCCCGTTGGAACAGCCCGATGTATCTCGGTGATAAAGATATATACAATGAATTCAGTAACAGGGATCATCGTCTCTGGTTACATGTCACACCTCCTTACGTAGTCGATCGTTCGGAATCGACCACTGCCTGGGATAACAAATGGAAATTCACAGACAACCCGAAGGACAGGAGTTTCATTGACAGTATCAATATGATCGTCCCGGCAGAACGTCAGAAAACATTGCCTTTCCGCCAGGGATACGACGGAGGTATTTTAGGAGAAAATCCGCATTTTGATTTTTATCTGAATGGTCAACCCTGGTACAAATCTGCTTTCGGATATAATAACTGGAAATATTTCAATACCTACCTGAGCATGGGTTCACAGAGGAACGAAGAAACGGATATGCCGATCTTCCGGGTGGAAGAAGTTATGTTGAATTATGCCGAGGCAATGGTCGAGCTGGGAGAATTTACCCAGGCGACAGCCGATATGACGATCAATAAAATACGTTCAAGAACGAACGTTTCTCCGATGGTCGTTTCGCAAATAAACGAAAGCTTCGACCCGAAAAGGGATCTGGGTAATTCTAGTTACAGCGGAGACTATGCCGTATCACCACTCTTATGGGAAGTCCGCCGGGAAAGACGTATCGAGCTATTTGCCGAGAACTTCCGTTTCGACGATCTCAGAAGATGGAAAAAATGCCAGTATGCCATGAAGAAGAAACTCGGGCAATATGTCCGGAAATCCGATTTCCCGGAAGGCACGGCTGTTACCATCGACGGAGGTGCGGAAGAAGGTTATCTGGAATTTCATCCGTCACCTGATAAACTTTGGCCGGAATATTATTATCTTTACCCGATTCCTTTAAATCAGATGGTATTAAACCCGAATATCAAACAGAATCCGGGTTGGGAATAATTTATAAGATCTAAAATACTAACAAAGCTGTCTGATAAGTATGAAAAAACAATTTGTCAGGCAGCTTTACCTTATCCGTATGTTATGAAATATGTAATTGTTATCATTCTTATGCTTCACACGTTGTGTCTACCGGCACAAACGATCATTCCTTCTCCGGAGAAGATCGTACAAAGCGATGGAGAGTTTCAGACAAAAAAACAAATGAACCTGTTTATCGATGGAACAAAACCGGATTGCCTGGAGTACCTGCAAAACGAATTGTTGAGAACATCCGAACTAAACCAAGTCAACAGTAAAGCAGAGGCCGATATCCGGATGATCACGGACACCACCCTCGTAGCCGAGGCCTATCGGTTGCAGATTACATCTGATTATATCGAGATCCGGGCAGCCGGAAATGAAGGTTTCTTTTATGCTATGCAATCACTACGACAACTGGCTTCCGGGCAAAACGGGACTTTGATCTTCCCCTGCCTGAAAATAGAAGACAGTCCGCGGATTGGTTTCCGGAGCTTTCTACTGGATTCCGGCCGCCAGTATCAGAAAGTATCGACTATAAAGAAGTACATCGACATGGCCGCCATGCTGAAAATAAACTATTTCCACTGGCATCTGACGGAGGGACTCGGATGGCGTATCGAGATCAAGCGATATCCGCGCCTCACACAAACAGGAGCTTTTGTAGGGAAAGGCCCTGAACAGCAAGGTTTCTATTCACAGGAAGAAATAAAAGAAATAGTCAACTATGCTGCCGGGCGCTGCATTACCATCATCCCGGAAATCGATATGCCGGGACATGCCGAAGCTGCATTGGTCGCCTATCCTGAATTAGGTTGCTTTGGCGATACGATAGAAGTTCCGGAAAACGGTTTTACAAAAAATATCTTTTGTGCAGGTAAAACACATACACTGGACTTCCTGAAGAACGTTCTTGATGAGGTCTGTGAACTCTTCCCTTCCACATATATTCATTTAGGAGGCGACGAGGCACCTAAAGGCAATTGGGATATTTGTCCTGACTGCCGGCAACGCATCAAACAGTACGGTCTGAAAGACAGTCATGACCTCCAACTCTGGTTTGCCGCAACAATGGCCGATTATCTGAAGGCCAAAGGTAGAAAAGCGGTCTTTTGGGGAGATGTCGTTTACTATGACGGATATCCGTTGCCCGACAATACGGTTATCCATTGGTGGAACTGGAGAGGACACAAAGATAAAGCGCTCCGGGAAGCGGTCAAAAGAGATCTTCCTGTTATTTGCGGAACCAATTACTATACGTACCTGAACTTTCCGCTTACTCCCTGGAATGGATACGAAGAACAGAGAACTTTCGATATAAAGGATGTATATACAGCCAATCCCTCCTATATAAAAGATAAGAATTCCTGCTTATTAGGAATGAGCTGTGCTTTATGGACCGATCATGGGGTCAGGGAACATATGATCGACAAGAGACTATTTCCCCGTATCCTGGCTATAGCCGAACAGATGTGGAACCGGAACGAACCGGAAACTTTTGAAGTATTCTACGAAAAGGTAAAAAGCCAAAAAGGCTGGTTTGAAAAACAGGGATATCTTTTCGGACCCGGATTAAAAGAAGAAATTACCAGTGATTTCAATTGGGATTAACTAAAAACAGAAGAAAATGAAAAGTATAAAATTATTGGCAGGCCTGATCTGCATGGCAGGTTTATCTTCCTGTCAGAAAAAAGAAAGCCGCCCTAACATTATATATATATTGATGGATGATATGGGCTATGGCGACCTGCAATGTTACGGTCAGCAAAAGATAGAGACACCGAATATAGATCGTTTGAGAAACAATGGCATCAAACTGACACAACATTACACGGGTTCGCCGGTCTCCGCTCCCGCCCGATGTGTGTTGATGACCGGCTTACACTCAGGACACACGCAGATCAGAGCCAACGATGAACTGGCATCTCGGGGAGCGGTCAACAGCCACGACTCCATGTATGTCCATCCGGAACTGGAAGGACAATTTCCTCTGAAAGCCGGAACAATGACGATCGGGCGGATGGTGCAAAATGCAGGATATACCACCGGATGCTTCGGGAAATGGGGATTGGGATATCCTGGCTCGGAAGGTGTTCCAGGCAAACAGGGGATCGACCAGTTTTACGGTTATAATTGCCAAAGACAGGCACATACGTATTACCCGGCCTTTCTCTGGAAAAACGATGAACGGGTTTATCTCGACAATCAGGTACGTGATCCGCATCTGACCAAACTCGACGAAGGAGCAGATCCCTATGACGAAGCAAGTTATAAGAAGTACACGCAGAACGAATATGCCAACGATCTCATCTTTGACGAAATGATCCAATTTGTAGACCAGAATAAAGAACAACCTTTCTTCCTGCTCTGGACTACTCCGCTCCCACACGTCTCGTTGCAGGCACCCGAACATTGGGTAAAATATTATGTCAACAAATTCGGAGATGAAGAACCTTATACCGGAAACAAAGGATATATGCCTTGCAGGTATCCGCATGCTACTTATGCAGCTATGATCAGTTATTTCGACGAACAGGTCGGCAAACTGGTAGAGAAGTTGAAAAAAGAGGGACTATATGAAAATACCCTGATCATTTTCACTTCGGATAACGGTCCGACATTCAACGGAGGTTCCGATTCACCCTGGTTCAACAGCGGAGGATTATTCAAATCTGAATACGGATGGGGGAAATGTTTTGTTCATGAAGGAGGAATACGCATACCGGCTATCGTCTCCTGGCCGGGAAAGATCAAAGCCGGAACAGAGTCCGACCATATCTGTGCATTCCAGGACGTCATGCCTACTTTAGCCGAAATTGTCTCTATCGAATGTCCGCCGACCGACGGTATCAGTTTCCTGCCAACCTTATTAGGAAAGTCCTCCAAACAAAAGGAGCATGAATACCTATACTGGGAATATCCGGATCCGGTTATCGGGAATAAAGCCATACGATGGGGAAAATGGAAAGGGATCATCACTAATATCCGGAAAGGAAACACTACCATGCAACTCTTTGATCTGGAGAACGATTTACAGGAGCTTCATGATGTTGCTGCCGAACATCCGGACATCGTCGGAAAGATGAATGAATGGATGATCGAGTCCGGCACTGTTCCGGAAAATCCGAAGTTCAGATTCTAGTAAAAGAGATCATTCCGATATGGAATTCTATTCCTGTCGGAATGATCTCCGATTAACGAACTACGTATCATAAAATGCAGTTTTAATCAAACTTTTTCTTTTTAATAACAAACGATCTGTATATTTGTATCCAATAACAAAGAGATATTAAATCTATCTATTAATGGATTCTGCCACCGAAAAGGGATACATAGAGGCTGTTAGCAAGGGGGATGAACAGGCATTCGAGTCATTGTTCCTGCATTACTTTCCACGGATAAAAGGATTCATCAGCGGGATTCTGCAAAACGAGGAAGAGGCAGAGGATATTTCACAGGATATTTTCGTTTCGATGTGGCAAAACAAAGACCGATTAACCGGTATTGAAAATCTGAACGCTTATCTGTTCCGTATGGCTAAAAATACTGTTTTCCGTCATATCGAGCGGTCTCTGTTATTCAGGGATTATCAGCAACAACAAGCCGAACGTTCCTCATTTTCATCCGCCAACAATGAAACTATTGAAGAAGAAATATATGCAAAAGAACTGGAATATCTCATTTCTGTTGCCGTCGAAAAAATGCCGTCCCAACGAAAGCAGATTTATAAAATGAGCCGTATGGAAGGATTATCCAACGACGAAATCGCCGAACGGCTTGTGATCAGTAAACGGACGGTAGAAAATCATCTTACACTGGCATTAGCCGACATCCGTAAACTGATCGGATTCTTCATTCTCATCTTCTTTTAAAAAAAGCTCATCTCAAACCGTGTGCAAACTCTTTCTCACGTATCTTAATAAATAAAATACGGAGGAAATAAGAACATGTAAAAAAGGGACCGGAAAAACAGCGACACCTTTTCAGGACTCCCGAAATCTATATTTGAATTTAATAACAGAGATCACAAATTTAGTAATCATCGATTTAAAGCACTAATAAAACATGAAAAAGACAACTTTATTGGTTGGGATACTTTGTGCAGCAAGTTTATCTTCCTGTCAAAAAGAAAAAAGTAAGCCTAATGTCATATACATATTGATGGACGATATGGGGTATGGTGACCTGCAATGTTACGGTCAGGAAAAAATTGAGACACCCAATATCGACCGATTGAAAGACAACGGTATCAAATTAACGCAGCATTATAGTGGCTCGCCGGTCTCCGCTCCGTCACGATGTGTGTTGACAACCGGATTACATTCCGGACACGCACAGATCAGAGCAAATGACCCTATGTCGTCACGAGGAGCGGTCAGCAGCCATGATTCGATGTTCATACATCCCGAATTGGAAGGACAATATCCTTTGAAAGCCGGAACCATGACAATCGGACGTATGATGCAAAATGCAGGATATACAACGGGGTGTTTCGGGAAATGGGGACTGGGTTATCCCGGCTCAGAAGGAGTTCCGAACAAACAGGGTATTGACCGGTTCTATGGATATAATTGTCAACGACAAGCACATACCTACTATCCTCCTTTTTTGTATAAAAATGATCAACGGGTATACCTTAGTAATCAGGTACGTGACCCCCACCAGACTAAACTGGATGAAGGAGCAGACCCCTACGACGAGGCCAGCTACAAAAAATTCACTCAGGATGAATATGCAAACGATCTTATTTTTGATGAAATGATACAGTTTGTCGATGACAATAAAGATCAACCGTTTTTTCTGCTTTGGACAACCCCGATCCCACATGTATCCCTACAAGCTCCGGAACGCTGGGTAAAACACTATGTGGAAAAATTTGGAAATGAAGAACCTTATATCGGAGATAAAGGATACATGCCATGCCGTTATCCACATGCAACCTATGCCGCCATGATCAGCTATTTTGACGAACAAATAGGAAAACTCGTTGAGAAATTAAAACAAGAAGGAATATACGAAAACACACTTATCTTTTTCACATCTGATAATGGACCTGCCTCCGACGGAGGAACCGATTCCCCTTGGTTCAATAGTGGCGGACTATTCAAATCAGAATACGGGTGGGGGAAATCTTTCCTTCACGAAGGAGGGATACGTGTTCCGGCTATCGTATTCTGGCCGGGTAAGATCAAAGCAGGGACAGAATCCGATCATATATGTGCATTCCAGGATGTTATGCCGACACTGGCCGATATTATTTCTATCGAATGTCCTCCAACTGACGGGATCAGCTTCCTACCGACGCTACTCGATAAAAAAGACAAACAAAAACAACACGAATATTTGTATTGGGAATATCCCGATCCAAAAATCGGAAATAAAGCGATTCGCATGGGAAACTGGAAAGGGATTATTACCGATATCCGCAAGGGAAATACAAGAATGGAACTGTACGATCTGGAAAACGACCTGCAGGAATTACATGATGTTGCCGATAAGCATCCAGATATTGTTAAGAAGTTCTATGAATTAATGTATACATCCACAACTTCACCTGAGAATCCTAAATTCATACTTTAACACTACACAAATATTATACTGATATGACAATAAAAAAGAAAGATATATTGATCGGATTAGGTATCGGAAGTATATTTCTCCCCGTTCCATCCCTTTCGCAACAAAAAAACAGTGAAGAAGTGAAGCCGACACCTAACGTCATACTTATATATGCAGACGATTTGGGTTATGGTGATCTGGAATGTTATGGAGGGTCAGGAGCCGCCACGCCTAATATCAACCGCCTGGCACAAAACGGGATTCGTTTTACCAATGCGCATGCCACAGCAGCGACCAGCACTCCCTCTCGCTATTCTATGCTTACCGGAGAATATGCCTGGAGAAAAAAAGGAACAGATATCGCAGCTGGAAATGCCGGTATGATCATTCGTCCCGAACAATATACGATGGCAGACATGTTCAAAAACTCCGGATATACAACAGCAGCTATCGGGAAATGGCATCTCGGTTTAGGGGATAAAAGCGGCGAACAGGATTGGAACGCCCCCTTGCCTACTGCTTTAGGAGATATCGGATTCGACTACTCCTATATCATGGCAGCTACTGCCGACCGGGTCCCCTGCGTATTTATCGAAAATGGAAAAGTAGCCAACTATGATCCTTCCGCTCCCATTGAAGTAAGTTATCAAAAACCATTTGAAGGAGAGCCACTCGGCAAAAACCATCCTGAACTGTTGTATAATCTGAAACACAGTAACGGGCATGATATGGCTATCATAAACGGTATTGGACGTATAGGATACATGAAAAGAGGAGGCAAAGCTCTTTGGAAAGATGAAAACATAGCCGATTCAATAACGACACATGCACTAAACTTCATCCGGGAAAATAAAAACAATCCGTTTTTTCTCTATTTTGCAACGAACGATGTACATGTACCCCGTTTCCCGCATGACCGTTTCAGAGGTAAAAACCCGATGGGCCTAAGAGGAGATGCAATTGTACAGTTCGACTGGTGTGTCGGACAGTTGATGGAAGAACTGGATAAATTAGGATTGACCCAAAACACAATGATCATTCTTTCAAGTGACAACGGTCCCGTCCTCGATGACGGCTACGCCGACCAGGCTCAAGAATTAGTAGGTAATCATAAGCCTGCCGGCCCATTACGCGGAGGAAAATATAGTGCCTTCGAAGGTGGCACACGCATTCCTGCAATTGTAAGCTACCCAGCTATTGTAGAAAAAGGAAAAATTTCAGATGTTTTAGTTTCCCAGATCGACTGGTTTGCATCTTTTGCAACTCTCATACATGCAATACTACCTAAAGGATCTGCATCAGATAGCTTCGATATGCTATCTAATTGGTTTGGGAAAGACAATACGGACCGACCATGGGTAATCGAACAAGCCTCTGACCATACACTTTCCATCCGGACAAAAGACTGGAAATATATAGAAACCAGTTTCAATCCTGTTAAAGTAGCCAGAGTAACAAATATTGAAACCGGCTATTCAACGGAACCCCAGTTATATGATATGAAAGAATCTACAGAACAAACCAATAAAGCATCTCTACATCCTGAAATTGTTTTCAAATTGCAGCAAATCCTGAAAAAGATACAAAAACAAGGATCACATTAAACAAAACCCTTACAAGCTGGAAGGTGTGTCAAAACATCTTCCAGCATCTTTTTTTATAAAAAATCACATTCTGACTGTGTGTTCCATCTCCCTTACGTCTCTTATATAAAACGGCAATAATATGCACACATCAAAAACATATAAAATACTATATAACCTGGTTTCCCATACATTCGATTCGGAACTTCGGATCAAGATATGGCAATGGCTGGTTAATTCATCCAATCAAGAAGAAAAAGAAAAAGCACTCCTGTCTATATGGAATGAATATCCGGCAAAAACAGATGCAAATACTTATCTTTCACTGAAAGCTACTCAGGAAAAGATCAAACAAAATAAATCCTCACATAAACAATATAGACTGACATACAAACTATCGAGAATAGCAGCAATACTTATTATTCCTTTATTATCGGTAATCGGTTCCTATCTGTATGTTAAACATAACACATATAATCCGGAACTAATACAATGTTTCGTACCGGAAGGAGAGAAACAGGAGTTAACCCTCCCCGACGGTTCCATAGTAAACATCAATTCAGGGAGTATATTAATCTATCCAAAAGAATTCAAAGGAAACACTCGTACCCTGCATCTGGCAGGAGAAGCAAACTTCACGGTAAAAAAGGACAAAAAGCATCCTTTTATTGTAAAGACAAGTTCTCTAAGGGTTGAGGCACTTGGTACAAAATTCAATGTACAAGCTTACTCGGAGAGTGATAAAATCATTGCGACACTCGAAAACGGAAGCATCAAAGTAAATAAAATCGAAGATGATGAAAACTCTTTCATCTTATCACCAAACGAACAACTGGAATATAATTACAAAACAGGCATATTCGAAAAAAGAACTATCAATGCAGCCAATTATTCTGCCTGGATAAAAGGTGAACTCAATTTTATAAATATGCCTCTAAAAGAGATTCTGGCTACAATCCAGCGAAAATATGCCGTTGACTTCATTATAAATCCCCGCTTGTTTACCCCGGATTTATACACTATAAAATTCCGCCAGAATGAAGACATTGATACAGTCATGAAAATTCTGACAATGACTGTCAATGGATTAACTTATGAAACAGATGATGATACAATAACTATTTATTCACTAAAAAAGAAAGGAGTAAAATAACAAAAAAAGGGACTGGAAAAAATTGCGACACCTTCTCCAACCCCCGAAATCAACAATCCATTTAAAACTGTAGAGATCTTAAATTTAGTATTCATTGATTTAATGTACAAAAGTATGAAATTAAACTACTATAAGAGTACATACGGACTCTTAAAATTACGTAAATTGTTAATATTTACACTATTAAGCCTATTCACATTTAACTCGGGTTGGGGGCAGAACCAACGAATATCAATTGTTGCAAAAAACAAGACACTATTAAGCGTATTCGAAAATATTGAAAAACAAACAGGGTTGAGTATTGCTTATAATCAAACAAAATTAGATGTTAATAGAATTATCAATCAGGATTTTAATGATAAAATCCTGTCCTCTGTTATAACAGAG
>Ga0129308_1000177_pt1 | contig 110724 bp, 96 predicted proteins | sample L827metagenome_FD_94440 | JGI IMG/M metagenome (GOLD analysis project Ga0129308, IMG submission 94440) | Ring-tailed lemur group fecal microbial communities from Wisconsin, USA - L827 metagenome | ecosystem: Host-associated > Mammals > Digestive system > Large intestine > Fecal | place: USA...
AGAGGGGATAAGGGGTGTGTTATCTTACTCTGAAACAAGCGAATTTCACACACCCCCTGCCCCCTCTCAAGAGGGGAAAGGTTACTCCCGTCACTATAAATGGATAGCTCACTTTTTTCTATAATTAAATCAGGATGCCGAAGTAGAGAAATCTATATTTTCGGTCGTTTCCGTCCAGTTCTCCACTTCAAAACCATCGGAAGAGGTCTCTTCGGAATACAGTTCACCCAATGTTATATTGAGCGTTAAGCGGTTCCCTGCTACCAAAGCATTAGTCAACGGCTTACTGAAATGTTTCTCCTGCCCGTTCTTCAGAGTCAGGAGGATGGTCAACGGAGGATTATCGGCGGAAGGAAATACCATTACTGTCGAATTGGCTGACATAGACAGGCTATCGGCAGACATAGACAGAGGAAACTCGATCGTCTTCGTAAAATTACTGGGTTCGGCAGTATAATAATCCAGCTGGAAAGCAATATTACCGATCAGAATACGGGCGGAAGCAATGCCTGAGTTCATCTTATCACCGTCTTTATTTGTCAAAGTGATCTTCAGACCCGCTACAACATGTTTCAAAGTCGCCTGCATCTTTTCTGTTCCGACCTTGATAGGATTAACCGCATGCAGGAAATCATATACCGGCATATAAGTCGTATCTTGATAATTATCCTTCCGCAAAGTCATATACAATTCCGACAGGTCTGCACCCAACCGTAAACCCGGTTCCCTAATAGCTGCTTCATCATATACGGAATCAGCCTGGCTGTTTTTAGCCAGTCCCCAATATAAAAAATTATAATCGCCCAGAGGCAACCTGACAGGGATAGAGGCATTATAAATGGAACCATCCTTTATAGTGTATGTTGCATTAAAAGGTCCCAAGGAACCATTACCGGAATAATTACCATAATACAAACTCGAATCCTCTATACAAGGATAAACCATCAGGACCCCGGTAAAAGAGGTTGTAGAAGTTCCGGTCGAAACCATCATTTCGGCCAGTTCCGGACTTATTAAATCTTCATTGTTCACACAATGACAATCATCGTCTTTTGAACAGCTACCCAAAAGCAGGGATAATAACAATGTAGAAAAAACTAACTTATTCATAATCACCAAATGTTTGTTTAGATTTATGCCTATAGAAACAGCATACAAACAGATTGGTTCTCTGAATCGGTCTTATTAACTTTTCGGTCGGTGGCTAAGATTTATTTAAACAGATGTGACCAGTCTTCCCTGGCCTGAGGTGTATACGTATGGAGACCCAGAGATTCCGCAGTACGGCAGTTAGGGATGGAATCGTCCAGAAACAGGGTTTCTTCGGGTTTTATCGCAGCATCTTTTAATACATATTCAAAGATATCAGCATTGGGTTTCAGCATATTCAGTTCATAAGAAAGGTATATCTTATTAAAAAAATCCCCGGCATGATGACCTTGATAAGCAAAGCTGTTCTTTTCCGCCCACTGCCAATGGATCTCGTTCGTGTTGCTGAGCAGCATCGTGTTGTATTTCTTACGAAGTTCCATCAGCAGCTCCAGCTTATAAGCGGGAATATCGTCGAGCATGGCGATCCAGGCAGCATCGATCTGTTCATCGGTCAGATGCTGACGGGTCAGGTGGCGGATCCCATCCCTGAACTCTGTCGATGTGATAGTGCCTATTTCTATCTGCATGAACAAGTCCTTGCTGTTCAAAATACAATCGCGGACATCGGGTACGCCGAAACTTTCAAAGGCCTCCACGCAACGGTTACGGGTCAGATTGATAATCACCCCACCAAAGTCTATAATCAAGTTTTTAATTCCATCCATACTTCATAATAATCTATTCACCAGCGTCTGCGACGTCTGTGATAACGCTTTTTCTGTTTATATTCACGTATTCTGCGGTAAAGTACCCAGACAAATAACAAGCCGAAGACGGCAAAGATCAATAAAACGATCCCCGTATTCAGGTTATCCCCTTTTACACGGCTCCACATTTCCAGTACCAGTTCGGTCTCGTCGCCGAAATCACGGATCATAGCACACCGCTCCACTACCTTGTGATCGGGATATTGCACCGGATTGATTTGGATACTATCGTTTCCGGGACCAAAGAAATAGCTGAGGTTCGAAAACTCTTCAACCGTTGTGTCTATTTTCGCTTCCAGTATTTCGGGAGTAGCCACGGCACTCACATACCCATTGGCATCCATATTACGCAAAGCGATATCCGCACGACAAAGATAATCAAGAAAATAACTAGCAGCTTTTACATTACGAGCATATTTAGGGATCGCCCAGCCGTCATACCAAATATTACTACCTTCCAGAGGGACTTCATACCCTAGCTCGACACCGACGGCATCCGCCTCTTCCATAGCCCAAACAGCATCACCGCTCCAGGTCAGGTTCAGCCATGCTTTGTTCTTGGTCATCATCTCCTTACCGAAGTCGGCTTCCCATCCGGCGATATTAGGTTTCATCCGTTTCAGATAATCTTCTGCGATGGCGATGGCTTCCGGCGAATTGTCGTTCATCAGTTGTTCGACCGTTACGGTTCCGTCGGCCAACTCTTTCGCATGGGCGTAGATAATAGCCGTACCATAGGCATCGCGATAGCTGTCTTTCATCAGGATTTTGTTCTTATACCTCGGATTCCACAAACAATCCCAGGTCATTACTTCATCCTTCGATACAAACTTTTTATTATATAATAAACCGGCCGTGCCCCACATATAAGGAACCACATAATCGGTCGTTTTCATGCCCGGCTGGCTCAGTTTATTCAATTGTTCCTGAATATAAGGAGATATGTTATCCAGATAATCGGGAGTCTTACCGAAATTGCGGTCGATGGAAAGCAGCAATCCCTTTTTCAACATTCGCTCGATAATATATTCGGAAGGACAAATCAGATCGAAATCTTCATGACCCCGTTCGATCTTGGTCAACATGATCTCGTTGATATCGAAAACCTGGTAGATGATGCGGATGTCTTCGCCTGTCTGTTCTTTATACCAGACCGGAAACTCGTCCAGGATATCTTCATCGATATAATCTGCCCAGTTGTATATCTTCAATATTTTGCTACGTTCCTTATCCGTGCGTGCACAGGAAGATAAAACACCCAGACAAGCAACCAGCACGCATATTATTTTAATAAGTCTATTCATTCTTCTATTACTGTTTTTGACGCTACTTCGCGGATGATTTATCGGCTCTCTTATTGATCACGATCAGCAATACCAGTACAGTGACAAAGATGATCGTCGACAACGGACGCAGTTCAGGGGTAAGCCCTCCCTTCCGGGCATCCGCATAGATAAAGGTGGAAAGTGTCTCCAGCCCTTCGTTGCCAATCGTAAAGATCGTAACGGCAAAATCATCGATCGAAAGTGTGAAAGCCAGGATAAAGCCACTGATCATTCCCGGACGAATCTCCGGTAAAATCACTTTACGGAGTGCCTGGAACGGGGTTGCTCCCAGATCGAGTGCCGCTTCATACACATTCTGGTTCATCTTTTTCAAACGCGGCATCACGCTCAATACCACATAAGGCGTACAAAAGGTGATATGCGCCAGCACGACGGTCGTGAATCCCTGGGAAACTCCCAGGCTGACAAACAGCAAAAACAGGGAAACACCGGTGATGATATCGGCATTCATCATCGGTATGGCGTTCGTAAAATTCATTACCTGGCGCGGACGGGACCTCAGGTTAAAGATACCTACAGCCGCAATACTTCCCAGAATCGTCGAGATCGATGCTGCCAGCATAGCGATCGCAAATGTATTCCACAAAGCCCCAACCAGCGAGCGTTGCACACCTCCGGTAAACAGCGAACTATACAGTTTTGTTGAGAAACCGGTCCAGTTACCGAGCACCTTCGCCTCGGTAAAAGAGAAGATCATGATGATCAGGATCGGGGAATAAAGCAGGATAAGAAGCAGCCACAGATAAGCTTTCGCCATTATTTTCGTCATCATATCACACCTCCTCCTTCATTTGAAGCATTATCTTCCTCATTGGTGAATAAGATCGTAATGCCGATCAGCAACAACATGATCAGAGAAAGAGCGGCTCCATAGTTCCACATTCCGTTATTGATATTTTCCTGAACGGTCGTACCGAACAACTTGATATTGTTCATTGTTAACAGCTCGGCAATGGCGAATGTCGATACGGTCGGCATAAAGACCATCACGATACCGCTCATCACGCCAGGCATCGACAAAGGAAAGATTGTCTTCATAAACACCTGAAAGGGATTAGCCCCTAGATCCTGTGCCGCCTCGATCAGGTTACGGTCCATCTTCTGCAACGTATTGTAGATCGGATAGATCATAAACGGCAGGAAGTTATACACCATACCGAAGATCAAGGCCCCCTCGCCCAACGGCAGGTTCAGAAAGTCGAACAGGGCGACCGTTGCCAGCGTACGGATCAGGATGTTCACCCACATCGGCAAAATAAACAGTACGACCATTGTACGGGAAGTATTGAACCGGGCCTGGCTCAATATATAAGCTGCGGGATATCCCAGTATCAGGCAAACCAGCGTGGTTATAATAGCAATCCCGATCGAATAGACGAAGGTGTTCAACGCCTCGGGATGCATCATGAATTTACGGAAATTAGCAAAGGTAAAGACTCCTTCCGTATCTGTAAACGCATACAGGACGATCAGGAGCAACGGCATGACTACGAATACTGCCAGAAATAATGCGTAAGGAATTGTCCAGTTCCTGCGACGCATGAAAAAAGCTGCAACTTTATTTATCACTTCCTTCCCTTTTAGTTATGAATAATACGTATATTTTCGGGAGTAATCCGGATACCGACACGGTCACCGTCATCCCAGACATCTGTCGTATCGACGAAAATATCTTCGTCCCAGTCTGTAAACACGGTCAGATGATAATGGTTTCCTTTATAAAGGATAAACTTCACTTCACCCGTCAGTGTACCGTCTTCCTCATTGTCTTCCAGAATGACATGGCGGAAATCGACCTCGACTTTTACCGGAGTATCGCCTTCCACATCCGTCACTTCCTTGCATTCAAAGGTTGTTCCCAGGAACTCGACATGGGTCGGATCGATCATTTTGCCTTCAAACGTATTGCAGACACGCTCTTTCTTCATGACATGAATATCGAAAGGTTTCACCAGTAATCCGACTTCCTGTCCCGCATCGAAACAATGATAGTCCTGCACCATGAATTCATAACCTTCGGGAGTCTGTACCATCATTTCATAATGGACTCCTTTAAAGATAGAAGATGTCACCGTACCGGTCAGCATCGCCGCTTCCGACGGATCGAAAATATAGATATCTTCCGGACGGATCACGACATCTACCGGTGTCTGCTCTCCAAAACCTTCATCGACACACTCAAAGTCATGTCCGGCAAAAGAGACTTGTTTATCTTTGATCATCAATCCGTTCAGGATGTTACTTTCACCGATGAAGTCGGCAACGAACGAATTGATCGGTTCGTTATAAATATCGATGGGAGTTCCGATCTGCTGGATACGGCCTTCACTCATAACGACGATCGTATCGCTCAGAGTCAATGCTTCCTCCTGGTCGTGAGTTACGTAAACAAAGGTGATACCGAGCGATTTATGCATTTCCTTCAACTCCATCTGCATATCCTTGCGCATCTTCAGGTCGAGGGCAGCCAGCGGTTCGTCGAGCAGCAACACTTCCGGTTCATTCACGATGGCACGGGCAATCGCCACACGCTGTTGCTGTCCACCCGAAAGGGAATCCACATCGCGGTATTCGTAGTCGGTCATACCTACCATCTTCAACGCCTGTTTGACCTTTTTCTCGATCACGGCAGACGGCAGCTTCTTCAGTTTCAGACCGAAAGCAATATTATTAAAAACGTTCAGGTGAGGGAATAATGCATATTTCTGGAACACCGTGTTGACCGGACGTTTATGCGGCGGCGTTTGCGTTATTTCTTTTCCTGCAATAGAGATCTCCCCTTCCGAAGCTGTCTGAAATCCGGCTATCAGACGTAACAAGGTTGTTTTTCCACAACCGGAAGGTCCTAAAATAGTAACAAACTCGCCCTTGCGGACAAACAAATTTACATCATTCAGCACGGCCTTGTCGCCAAAGAACTTGGAGACATGTTCCACACCAATAATGCAGTCGGACTTTTGCATAGATTTATCCCTTTTCCTTACAAGTTAAACATATAATCGCTTGCTTTCTTAAAAAGCGGTACAAAGGTATACAATTTAAGGGACATACAAAGGGTTTGGACCGTTAAGAGATGGATATATATAAAGAACAATATCCAACTTTATTGGCTTCCCTTGGGCAAGACCAGGTTCAGGATCACTCCCAGCAGAGCCGCCAGACCGATTCCCGCCATCGTAAATTCACCAAACTCCAGGGAGGCTCCGCCGATACCAAAGGTGAGAATCAACGAGACTATGATCAAATTACGGGTATCACCCAGATTTGTCCTGTTCTGTATCAGGCTATTTATACCGACAGCAGCGATCGTTCCGAACAACAACAGCATAATTCCGCCCAGTACGGCAGGCGGGATCGATTTAAGGAAAGCACTGACCTTGCCGAATACGGAAAAGACAATCCCTGCCACCGCTGCAATACGAATAACGGCCGGATCCGTGATCTTCGTCAGCGATATAGCTCCGGTCACCTCTGAATAAGTGGTTACAGGAGGTCCGCCGATCAGCCCGGCAGCCACACAAGCCAAACCGTCGCCCAGCATAGTCCGGTGCAATCCCGGATCTTTCACAAAATCTTTACCCGTCACTTCGTTAATGGCATATACATCTCCGATATGTTCTATGATCGGAGCGATCGTCACCGGGATCATAAAGATCACAGCCTCCCACGACAACTCCGGCTTGACGAACTGAGGCAACGCAAACCAGGGGGCTGCTATGATCGGCTCGAAGTCGATCACCTTAAAAAAACATGCAGCAATATATCCGACGATAATCCCGCAGAAGATAGGAATCAGCTTGATCATCCCTCGTCCCAACAACGATGCCAGAACAGCAGTAAACAAAGCGATCAGAGCCAGCGGCCAGTTCTCTTTCGCCATATTCACACCCGAACCCGCCAACGACAAACCGATCAATATGATAACCGGCCCGATCACAACCGGTGGAAATAACCGCTTGATGAACCCGATGCCACGCCACTTCACCAACATGCTCATCAGTCCGTAGACAGCACCGACAGCCACCAGTCCCGACATTGTCCCCGGTAAACCATACAATTCAGTCGCTTTAATGATGGGTGCCACGAAAGCGAAGCTACTTCCCAGAAAAATCGGCACTTTCCCCTTTGTTACCAAATGAAAGATCAATGTACCTAATCCGGCAGTGAAAAGGGCTGTCGAAGGATCTAAACCCACCAGTAGAGGGACTAAGACGGTGGCACCAAAGGCTACAAAGAGAAATTGAACGCCTACTACCGTCTTTTGAGCAGGGCCCAGTGATTTTTTGCTGTCCATTGCGAAATAAAAGATTATATTTGCACAAATATAATCAGAATAATCCAAACGCTAAGAAAGAATATGACACAGAATAATTTTCATAAGGAAACAGCTTATTTCGCTTCCGGTTGTTTTTGGGGAACACAATACCATCTCGAAAAAGTAAAAGGTGTAGACAGTACGCATGTCGGCTATATGGGTGGAACTATTGATAATCCGTCCTATCCCGAAGTGAAGACCGGTACTACCGGCCATGTGGAAACAGTGGAAGTGATCTTTGATCCGTCTCAAACCAGTTTCGAACAATTAGTACGTCTTTACTTCGAAACACATGATTTTACACAGGTTGGCGGACAAGGACCGGATATCGGCAGTCAATACCGTTCGGTTATCTTCTATTGCAGTGAAGAACAGAAAGCGATCGCAGAAGATTATATCAGCAAATTATTCGGAATGGGATTTAAAGTGGCTACGGCATTAGAACCTGCCGGAAAGTTCTGGATCGGGGAAGATTATCACCAGCATTATTACGACAAAAAAGGAGAAACTCCTTACTGTCATATTTATCGAAAGATATTCCATGACTGATTCCATTCCCTTCGGAAGAAAATAAAATTCCTCTCGGATGAAATTGAATTTTCATCCGAAAGGAACCATAAGAATGTATTTATCAGAAATTCCTCTTTTCATCGATAATATATTCGGGACGCGCCTTGATCTCATCAAAGAGAATCCCAACATACTGCCCCAGGACACCCACCGTCAGCAACTGAACGCCGCCAAAGAAAATAACCGATGTCATAATGGAAGTCCAGCCGCTTTCCGCATTACTGAACCCGTATATCTTCCCAAGCGTAAACCAGGCAGCCAGAACAATACCGACCACGACGGCTATAAAGCCTAAACTGGTGGCCAGACGAAGCGGTTTCTTGGAAAAATACAACATGGCTGTCGAAGCGAACTTCCACATCTTGCTGAAAGGATATTTTGTCTCGCCGGCAATACGTGCTTCCCGTTCATAGTAAAACGGCACTTGCTTATAGCCGAGCCAACTTATCAGCCCTCTGATGTATTTACCCCGTTCCTGGAAACGATCGAACTGATCCATGATCTTCCGGTCGACCATACGGAAATCACCCGTATCCAACGGGAAACTGACATCACTCATATAATTGAGCAAACGGTAAAAGGCTTTTGCCGTAAACTTCTTGAAAAGACTCTCGCCTTCTCTCGACCTACGCACACAATACACGACATTGGCATTTTCCTTCTCCTGCAGTTCCAGTATGCCGGGGATCAACTCCGGAGGATCCTGCATATCGGCATCGAGTATAACGGCTAAATCCGCATCACAATTATTGATACCGGCAGTAACCGCCGGCTGATGTCCGAAATTTCTGGAAAAATGGATTACCTTCACATGCGGGTCGGAGGCGGCAATGCCATCCAGCAACTCCCGGGTTTTATCCCGGCTTCCGTCATTTATATAAATGATCTCGGTATCGATGGGCATGGACTGCAAAGCAGCTTTCGTACGGCGATAGGATTCACCGATGACTAACTCTTCGTTGTAACAGGGAACTATGACTGCGAGCTTCTTCATTTCCGTTAAGCCTTAAAGGTATAAAACTTGTTTATTAAAAAATTGATCGCTGTATAGAAAACCATTCCTATTAAATGGTTGTAATAATGATCGATCGTTAACTGGGAATTTAATAGAAGTACCAGTCCGTATTGCAGGACATAACATACCGCAAACGCAATACCAAAGCGGATTGCACCTTTCGTCCATCCGGTAGAACTTCCCTTGAAAGTCCATTGCTTGTTCCAGATGAAACTATTCAGCAACCCCGCTACATATCCCGTTAAATTAGACAAACCTTCCCTACATCCGAAGAGCTTCATCATCACCCAGATAACAGCCATTGTTATCAAGGTGTTACTCACCCCTACCACGCCATACTTAATGGCTTGTTTTACTGTTTCCATTCTTATTTATAATATCAGTGATCTCCTGCTGCGTAAGTTCTTTTACGTTCGTTATCGTAAAGATATCCGAAAGGAAATCACCGTACTGATTACATTCATTGATAACCCTATCGAGAGTTAACTTGATGTCTGCACGCACCGGTATCAAAAATACCAGTTCCACATATTGTTCACCGATCGTCAACCGTTCTATCTCACAGTCTGCCTGCGGCAAAAAGTAAGCGAATTCACGTTCGATCACTTTACGCTGATAGTCCAGAAAAGGTTTCCTGTCCTTGGACAACATCAATACGTAAAAGCGCAATTTTTCACCTTTGCCTCCCAGCCCTGTAGAAATATATATTTGCTTCTCATCCGACAATTCCGACTCCAACGAGATACGGCTTTCCATCAAAGCCATATATGCCCAATTGCTGACATCTTCATCGGGATGCTGCACATAATCTTCCAGCATCCGATAGGCCTTCACTTCCTTTGAAGTGGCCAACATGGATAAAATATATTTCTTATAATCGGTTGTCGCCTCCGGATTAGACAGACTTTCACGGAAGGCTGTATAATCCATGTCATCCAAATCTTGCTTCACTTTACCTTTACGAACCTGTTCGGAATATTTGAAATATTCCATCTGAAGTTCTACTGGAACACGTTGTTCTAAAATATGGAAATGTCCGTCCATCTTACTAAAAGAGTCACGGAACCTCTTGAATACATCACCTTCTTCTTTCATAGACCTGTTTTTTTAGTTATATACTATACCCAATAAACAAGAAACTAAGACAAAAGTAAGGCTTTTTCCCGATATTTTTGGTATTATCGTACAAAAACGGGGATAAAGGCCCATAAAAAGCACTCTATCCCCGGATTTCTTTCAATTACAAAGTATCAGGCACCCGCGTAGATTAGGAAACCCAATCCTATGACGAAAAAGATAAACATACCCAGATTCAAATAATCGGAAGATTTAGGTGCTCCCCGAAACTCATGCCAAACCAGGATCCCCCATAAGGCGGAGACTAACGTCGCTCCCTGCCCTAAACCATAGGATATTGCCGCTCCTGCCTTTTCAGATGCGATCATACTGAATGATTGCCCGATACACCAGATCACGCCTCCCAATACTCCGACAAGATGAGTTCGGATATTGCCTTTAAAATAACCGCTTATGGAGACAGGCGCACCTTCCACCGGCTTCTTCATCGCGATCGTATTGAACAGGAAATTACTGGCAAAAACACCCAAAGCAAAAATGAATACAGCCGTATAAGGTGTCAGTTTTCCGGCTGCCGGAGAGGCAAAATTATCCAGGTCCATCGAAGCAGCTACAAAACGGAAGAAGAAAGCCATAATCACACCGGCGGCAACAGAAATAAAGATGCCTTTACCGGATACTTTCTTCGATCCGACCAGGGCTTTTTTATAAGCCAGGCCGTTCAATATAATGGCAACCGTGATCAAAGCTACACCTGCAAAGATATAGGACGGTTCTCCTTTTGCCGCACCGAAATAATTGATCAGCACGCCCAATACCAGGGCTAACCCAACTCCCACTGGAAAAGCGACGGACATTCCGCATATAGCGATTGCCGCCGAAAGCAGAATATTGGAAGCATTGAAGATAATACCTCCCAGGAAAGCACTGCCTATATTGTTCCAGTCCGCCTGTATCAGGTCGGGCAGAAAACTGCGCCCTTCCGAACCAAAACTCCCCAGGGTAAAAGCGGAAAGAATGGAGAATAAAAGTACTCCGATCACATAATCCCAATAAAAGAACTCGTACCTCCATGTTCTGGAAGCCAATTTCTGTGTGTTTCCCCAGGAACCCCAGCATAGCATGGTAACGACACAGAAAACGATTGCTAAAGTATAACTTTGTACGATAAACATAACTTTTCTATTTTAATACAGGTTGATGCATCATATAATTATCCAGCAAAGCTGCCATCTGGCTGGCCGGAACTTTTTCGATCAGCCGAAGGTCCCGGCCGTTCTCATCCGGGATCCAGGTGTTGCTGCCTTCTTCATCGATTACCTTAAAGATTCCCCGTTCTACGTTATAGTACGGTTCATAACCTTTGATCGCAACCAGAATCGCCGTCAGGTCCCAGCTCATCCGACCGTCCGGATCGCCTTCTGCAAAACACTGTGCATAGGTGTCTTTTACAGGACTGTTATCTATATCGGATGCCACCAGTTTCTTCCCGGTAAAAATGACATTACCGATCTCAAAGCCACTGAAAACGATCTCTGTAGGCCATTGTTCGGCAACCACTTTCGATGCCGGTGTGTCACAATGCACATTGAACTCACGTCCCTGCGGAAACAAGCCAGCCATCGCCACGACTCTTTTTACCTTTTTAGCAACCAGTTCCTTTCCTGATAACGGGCTGTATTCATCGCCGACAGAAAGCAGCAAGTCCTTCAGATTCGTGAAAAAGCCGACAGTACAAATGACAACGCTGCCATCCGGTTGCGAACTTAATATTTTACGATATACCCGGACTGCATCCGGAGCGTCCGATGTCTTTTTGGTCTTATGCGGATATTTAGCCGGTAATATCTCCGTCCATTTTATTTTATGACCGGAAGTCATTGTTACACCACCTTCGCTTTTAGGTGCTCCCAACGGAATATCAGGCCGGTTGAAATATGTATTCAACACCTCTATACAAGGAATAACCAATTCATCGTGGTTAGAAGACAAGGTTGCGAGTATATTCACATAACCGCTGTCGGCTAGTGCATGCATAACAGCCATTGCCCCTACGTCGTCGTAATCAGGGCCCAAATCGGTATCCAGAATCAGATTCACTGGTTGCACGGCAGCTTCCTGCGTTGCCTTCTTCGCTGTTCCGTTACAGGCGGCCAGCAGGGATAATACACAGATTAACAAAAAAGATTGTTTCATGATAAGACATTATTGATGGTTTATTTTCAACGGGGTATCGGAATAAACGATAGCTTCTCCGAAATTAACGGATGCATCCGGTTGCGGATTCAGCCACTTGAAAGAGACTGTATGCGGTTTCTTCGGCAACTGATATTTCCAGAACAATTCATGGCGGCGCGTAATATACGAAGCAGGCAGGTTGGCTGTTTCGACCAACTCCCCGTCTATATACATTTCCACACGGGCCACATATTCATTATTATTCGACTGCACATGTCCTTTAAAGACAATACCGGTTCCTTCAAATCCGACATTTCCCACATCGGCAACACGCTTATTGACACCGATACGGTCTACAGGATACAAGCTGTCGAATGCTTTCTCTAATTTCACAGGGACAGGCTGCTGGCAGGAAATAAGTATCTGGTCTCCTTCTATCTTTCCTCCATTCCGTTCAACAACCTGCAAAGCCTGATCGAAACTCATCCGATAGGCCTTATTAAGCGAAATCGTTGTATAGGCAAAATCCATATCCTCCACTTCTTTCAGGTTCTTCTGCCAATAGTCAGGGATTTTACTGTATCCCAGCACTGTACCTAAAATACCTGCAGCAGAAGCCGGGTTACAATCGGAATCCTGACCGCAACGGGTAGCAATATCCATTGTTTTATAGAAGTCACCTTCGCCATACAACAGGCCGATCACAATATAGGCACTGTTAATCACCGCATCGATATTGAACGGGACAAAAACACCGTCCGGACAACCGACATCTTCACTCCATTTCTTTTCGCATTCAAACCAAGTCCGCTTCCAGTCATCCGGAAATTCTTTATGCCAACGGATCACATCATTCATACATTGATAATAACGGCTCTCCTTTGGTATAGTTTTGAGGGCTTCGGTAACGATAAACCCGATATCATCCGAAATAAATGCCAGCGAATACATGGCTCCTACATAAACACCTCCATACCAACCGTCACCATAATTCATGATATGACCGATCTTATCCGAAATTTCAGAAGCGGTATTCGGCATTCCAGGAGACATCAGACCGGCATAATCGGCCTCGATCTGGTAATCCAGGTCATCCGCATGCGGGTTATTCAGCCAATGGCCGGAAGCCGGAGGCATGATACCCTGCAAAATATTATACCGTGCAGCCTGGTTGGCATGCCACAGCATATATCCGGCTTTTGCAAATGCCATCGCGAACGAATCGACCGGTGCATCCAATCCCAAACGGTCGAAGACATCCACAAAGGTCAGGTCCATATAGACGTCATCATACAGACCGGGATTGTTCTCATACCACCATTTGATATAGCCGTCCGGCCAGGCAATAGGGACATAATCCTGTATCATCGTCCCGTTATAACGGAACTCCGTCGGTCCTCCATACGTACAACCGATCGTTTGTCCGGCCCATCCTCCTTTGATTTTATCCATCAGCTTCTCCTTACTGATGGCTATTTCCGATGGTAAGATGATTTGCTTTCCGGCAGACGGTTGTTCCGAACAGGCTACAGTTCCCAACAGAAATAAACAGCCGGATAAAATAGGTACAATCAGATTTTTCATAATTAGCAGATTATAATGTTTACTCAAATATATCGACTTCACTCCGGTAAGGGACAGAAGATTGTGCCCCGACCCGGGTTACAGAGATCGCCGAAGCCTTACAAGCGAAACGGACTGCCTCCAATTGACTCCGTCCTTCCGATAAAGCAACAGTCAGTGCACCGTTAAAGACATCACCGGCTGCAGTTGTATCCACGGCTTCCACTTTCAGGGCCGGTACAAAATCCGCTTCCTCAGCACCATATACCAATGCGCCTTTCGAACCCAGCGTAATGATAACATTCTCCACTCCCATTTCAGAAAGTATACGGGCAGCCTTAACCGCCGATTCTCGGTCGGTTATCTTCACACCGGAAATCATTTCAGCTTCCGTCTCATTTGGGGTGATCATGTAGAGATGTTTCAGTAATGAAGGAGACAAAGGATGCGCCGGAGCAGGATTCAGTATCACTTTTTTATGCTTGCGATAAGCTATTTCCGCTACATACTCGACTGTTTCCATCGGAATCTCCAACTGCATCAGGACGATATCCGCCTGGTCGATCGCCTCTTCCGCTTTTGCCAGGTCGGTCGGTAATAAATTGGCATTTGCTCCCGAAGCAACAACGATGCAGTTTTCGGCATGATCGTCCACGGTAATCAAAGCAACTCCGGAAGGATGCTCCGAATCAGAAAAGATATACGAGGTATTGATGCCTTCTTCCTCAAAAAGTTGTTGCGACTGATGACCGAAAATATCACTACCCGTTTTACATATAAAAGTGACGGAAGCTCCCAAACGAGCAATAGTGACTGCCTGATTGGCCCCTTTACCACCGGGGTTCATAAAAAATATCCCTCCCACAATGGTTTCCCCCGGGCGGGGAAGATGTCCGGCTTTGATAACCATATCCGTATTGCTGCTACCAACCACCAGGATATTATGCCGGTCTAATTGTTCAGTGTCCATATCTATAAAATTTAAAGTCTGCAATGAAGCGATACAAATATAACTTTATATTCTCTACTATTCTATGAATAATTCGAGTATACAGATAAACCCAAATATAAGATTTATTTCTACTACAAAACAATAAATCACTAATAAACAAATGAATATAATTCACAAAACAAGTTATAAATATCCCTCTTTCCGAGAATAAAACAAGAATAGAAAAAACATTTTTACAGTCTTCATATGAAAAAGTTTATTTAATTTCGTCGTGCAACAGGAACTAATATCCTGAAAGAACAATCCGATACAGATATGAAATACACAAATCCGGATCATCTGATCCTGCTTATCCAATCACTTACCAAAGCGGAAAAAAGATATTTCCGCCTGTACGCGAATTTGCAAAGCGGTGAAAAGAACTATCTCTTTCTGTTCGACCTGATCAATAAAGGGACCTCCTCCGAGGATATCTGTAAACTTTACTGTCAGGAACAGAGCAAAGGCAACTTTGAGATGGCAGCAAAACATCTTTACCGGGTGATCATGGACTGCCTGGTCCATCTGCGAAAGAAAGAAGATGTACAGACAGCGATCTTCGACCATATCACCAAAGCCGAGATACTTTTTGAAAGGGAACTCTTCGATGCCGCTTTCAGCCAGTTGGATAAAGCCAAAAGCCTGGCGGTGACTTATGAGAACGACCCTCTTCTCCTTCTCATCCGGAGAACAGAACTGAAATATCTCAGTTCGCTTGGCTTTAAGGAGATTTCCGAAAGGGAGTTAGTCAGTAAGCAGATGAAAATAAACGACATTATGAAGTATTCAAGAAATACAAACCTTCATCTGCAACTATATGATATTCTAAAGCACCGCATCACCTATAAAGGCTATGTCCGGTCGGACAAACAGAAAGATAACCTGAACGATTTGGTATTGAGCGAACTCAATCTGATAGCCAATAGTTCATATAAAGGTTTTGAGGCCAAGAAACTACACCTGCTGTTCCAGGCGGCCTACTATCTGAATACGGGTAATTATAAATCAGCGATCCGCTTTTATCAGGAACTTATTGCTCTTTTTGAATCGAACCAGCATCTGATCCTGAATCCTCCGATCTATTATCTGAGCGCAATAAAGGGTGTACTGGACAGCCTCCATACAGCAGGTTTATATAAAGAAATGCCCTTTTTTATCGAACGGTTGAAAAAGATACAACAAGGCGACTACGCAACCGAATTTCTTCTGGAAATAAGTGCTTGCATCTATCAATACGAACAGGCTGCTCTGATAAATACAGGGAAATTGGAAGAAGCACTCCACCTATCGAAAGAAAACGAAGACAGCTTATTCAAAAAGGCCGGTTTACTCAGGCCGGAGACACAACTTAAATTGTATCTAAATACTGCGATCCTTCATCTATGTCTGGGAAATCCCGGTAAAGCACGTAAAAGCATGAAGAAGATATTCAGTGCTGGCAAACAATTCTATGCGTTACCATCCTATAAAACAGCACGTCTGATCAACCTCCTTATACAGGCGGAACTCGGGGATTACAGTTTCTTTGAGAATGAGATCAACTCCATCAAACGGAATATACGTTATGAAAAGCAGACGTACCAGACAGAGAAACTTTTGTTCCGCTTTGTCATGGGGTATCCGTTGCCATCTTATGAGAAAACCCGGAATAAATTGTGGATGCAATTCCTAAAAGAAATAACGAAGATCAGGCAGGATAAATACGAAAAACAGTTACTTAAAACATTCGATATCCTTTCCTGGATAGAAAGCAAACTGACCGGCAGAGCGTTTGCTGAGATACTGGAGGAAAGAAATACGGGGTTACAATAGCTTGTAACTCCGTATTTCAGAAACCCGAAAACATATCATTTCCCAATTATGTTCTATCTTTGTAACAAAGATATGGGAAAATACTGGCAAATTCTTAAACGATATAAAGTGGGATTGTTGATCAGCCCGCTTCTTGTACTGATCACTGTGCTGTGTGAAACAATTCAGCCGATGTTCATGGCTGAAATCATTGACAACGGGGTCATGCCGCGCGACCTGTCGGTTATTACCCGGATCGGCACCTATATGGTGTTGGTATCCGTCGGAGGATTATTAGTCAGTATTGTGAATACTTACATTTCTTCCCGCATCGGAATCGGCTTCGGTACAGATCTACGGGGAACACTCTTCAATAAAATACAGCAACTATCCTTTTTCGATATCGATAAATTCAGTTCGGCTTCGCTTGTCACAAGACTTACTAGCGATATATCCCGCATACAGCAGATCGTTCTGATGTCGATGAGACTTTTATTACGCTCTCCACTGATGCTCGTCATGGCCGTTTTCTTTGTCGTCAGCATCAATAAACAACTGGCATTGGTCCTGATAGCAGCTATCCCGATCCTCGGAGGAAGTGTTTACCTGATCCTGAGCAAAGGTTTTCCTTATTTCCTGAAAGTACAACAGAAAGTAGACCAACTGAATGGAGTGGTCAGGGAAAACCTCATCAATATCCGTGTCGTCAAATCTTTTGTCAGAGAAGATTTTGAGACGGATAAATTCGTCAAAAGCAGTGAAGAACTGCGCGATATGGTGATCCGTGCCTCCAACATCGTCGTTTCCATCTTTCCGGTCATGCAGTTAGTCATGAATTTATCCATCCTGTCCATCCTCTGGTTGGGCGGACAAAAGGTGATGGACGGCGAACTGAAGGTGGGCGAACTGATCTCATTCGTCAATTACGTCTTTCAGGTACTGATGTCTCTGATGATGCTTTCCATGATCATCATGTCATACGCCCGCGCTTCCGCTTCCTCTAAACGGATCATGGAAGTGCTCGATACGGAACCCTCCCTGACAAACACCCGGGAAGGGCTTCAAAACAAACACCGGGTAGAGAAAGGAGAAGTTACATTTAATGACGTCAGTTTCCGTTACATCGGTGGAGAAAATGACATTTTACAGCATATCAGCTTCCGGGCCGAACCCGGCGAAACGATTGCGCTGGTCGGTGCTACCGGCTCTGCCAAAAGCTCCCTGGTACAACTGATACCACGGTTGTACGATGTTACTGCCGGAGAAATCCGGATCGACAACATCCCGATAAAAGACTATAACCTGGATGAACTTCACCAGGGGATCGGCATGGTCCTTCAAAAAAACGAACTATTCACCGGAACGATCGTCGAGAACCTCAAATGGGGAAAACCCGACGCATCGATGAAAGAGATAGAAGAAGCCACTCGTGCCGCCGAAGCACACGATTTTATCCAGTCCTTCACGGACGGTTACAATACATTGCTGGGACGCGGAGGCATCAATCTTTCCGGCGGACAAAAACAGCGTATCTGCATCGCGCGTGCCTTGCTCCGTAAACCCAAGATACTGATCCTGGATGACAGTACGAGTGCTGTCGATACGGAAACAGAACTGAAAATACGGAACAACCTGAATGCGTTGTTACACGACACGACTGTATTTATCATCACCCAGCGGATCAATACGATGCAATCGGCCGACCGGGTGATCGTACTTGAAGACGGCGAGATCAACGCCATAGGAACTCCGGATGAATTGATCAAAACATCTACCGTTTATCAGGAAATCTATCATTCACAACAAGTATTATTATAGGATATGGCACACGGAGATCATTTAAAAGAGAATGCAAAGCCCCGGGAAGGAAAGAAAACTTTCTTCCGGCTGATTTCGTACCTGTCCTGCGACAAGCGTCTATTGTTCGTGATCGGCTTCCTGATCATTGTCAGTATCGTGGCTAATTTGTTGGGATCATACATGTTGCGCCCGATTATCAATGATTATATCCTTCCCGGAGACTTTCACGGATTGATCAGGGTATTAGCTATCCTTGCCGCCATTTACCTGACAGGAGTTGCCGCTGTCTATATTCAATATATCCTGCTGAATAAAATAGGCCAGCGCACCGTTACCCGTATGCGCGCCGATCTTTTCCAGAAAATGGAACATTTGCCGGTCAAATATTTCGACACACACCAGCACGGCGACCTGATGAGTCGTTACACGAATGACATAGACAAGATCAGCGATGCACTGACCGACAGCCTGTCGGATATGTTGTCGAGTGCTCTTACCCTGATCGGTATCTTCTGTCTGATGTTATATATCAGTCCGATACTTACTCTGGTAACTCTGATCACCGTCCCGCTGATGTTCCTATTTGCCAAAGGGATCGTTCAGCGAAGCCGCAAATACTTCAAAGCCCAACAGGAGTCTATCGGCACTCTGAACGGGTATATCGAAGAAATGATAAGCGGCCAGAAGGTGATCAAAGTATTCGGACACGAAAAGAAAGTACAGTCCGATTTCGACATGCTCAACGACGACCTGAAAGGTAAATCGGAGAAAGCTCAGTTCTATTCCGGTATGATGATGCCCGTCATGCAGAACCTGAACACATTGAATTACGTCTTTATCACGATTGTAGGTGCCCTACTCGCCATCTTTCGTGGTTTCGATGTCGGTGGTCTTGCAGCCTTTCTGCAATATTCCCGCCAGTTCGGGCGTCCGATCAATGAATTGGCCAGCCTTTACAACAGCATCCAGGCAGCCATCGCCGGAGCCGAACGTATCTTCGAAGTGATTGACGAAGCACCGGAAACACCGGACGCCCCCGAAGCCATCGCCTTACAACAGGTACAGGGAGATGTTTCTATGAAAGACGTTTATTTCGGATACAAACCGGAGAAAACAATTCTGAAAGGTATCTCGCTCCATGCCTCTGCCGGTTGTAAAATAGCATTGGTCGGTGCCACCGGAGCTGGGAAGACAACCATATTAAACATGCTCCCCCGTTTCTTCGATATCCAGTCGGGCGAAATCGCCATAGACGGTCACCCGATACAACAAATCAAACGAAATAGCCTGCGCCAATCCATGGCGATCGTTTTGCAGGACACTCACCTGTTCACAGGAACTGTCCGCGAAAATATCCGTTTCGGACGTCTGGACGCGACCGATGAAGAAGTTGTACAAGCAGCTAAACTGACTGCCGCCCATTCTTTCATCAAACGTCTGCCCCAGGGATACGACACCTTGCTGGAAAACGACGGTGCCAACCTCAGCCAGGGACAACGTCAGTTGCTCAACATCGCCCGTGCCGCTATTGCCGACCCTCCTATCCTATTATTGGACGAAGCAACCAGCAATATCGATACCCGTAGCGAGATACTCATCCAGAAAGGTCTCGACCAACTGATGCAGGGACGCACCAGCCTGATCATCGCCCACCGCCTCTCCACCATCAGAAACGCAGACGTGATCCTGGTACTCGAACACGGGCAGATCGTAGAACGGGGAAATCATGAAGAACTTCTCCGCTTAAAAGGGAAATATTACTCGCTAAATCAGGAGCAGTTCAAGTAATTTAATTGTATTTACCTATATATCTTCCTTAAAAAAGTATATCTTTGCGAGAAGATTTATTTAATAGAAAGGAGTTATATATGACAGCAGTAGAATTAAGACTTACCCTCTTACAGGAAATTGCCACTATCCTCGATGATGAAGCACTCGTCAAAAAAGCTTTAACTTCTATCCGCCGTATGAAACAAGCGGCCTCCAATGTTGACCAGGAAGACCGGGAGCCAACCAAGGAAGAGATGCTGGATAGTATAAAAAATGGATTATTAGCCATTAAAGCTCGCAAGGATGGAAAAGAGACTAAGGGTATGTTCAAAGATGTAAATGAATTACTCAATGAAATATAGAAATCCCACCCTCGGTGCCGACTTAGGAAACGGACTTCACAAAGTCCGTATGTCTATTGCCTCCAAAGGAAAAGGTAAAAGTCATGGAGCCAGAGTGATTACCCACACAGCAATTGTCAGTGTAGAAGACGGAGTAATCACTTTACTCTATATTTACGATAAAGCCGATCAGGATACTATATCAGATAAAGAATTAATAGATCTTATGAAGCGTTTTTTGTTATGACAAGACGAAGACTATCCATTCAACGAATAAGACAGTCTCCATCAAGTTTTTATTTAGAAACAAAAAGGTTTATCAGTAAACGAGCAACCTCAAACCCTCCGATAAACATCCTCAAACGGCAGCCTGCACCGTTCCCCCCAAATACCTTTATTTCCGTCTCGTATTCCGCAGGGAATAGCCATATTTATTTCAGCCCCATGAGGTAACTTCAGTGCCTTTTTCAACCGTCGGCTGTCCAGCCCTTCTAAAGGACAAGTATCATACCCTTCGTTTGCCATCGCAATCATAAACGTCTGGGCAGCAAGTGCACACGATTTATGGGCAACCACACGCACATCATTTTCAGATACTTCGAGCATCATCGGGCGGAAGATACTGATGGTATTAGCCAGCAGTTTCCTGAACAACCCTAAAATTCCGAAGAACCGGGCATAAACAAACGGCATCAATTTCCCGTAGTATAATTCCCGGTCTTTGATACGTTTATCCTGACGTTCTTTCGGACTGTTCCGGCGAATATTCTCCCGTTCGAAATCAAGAACGAATCGAGCATGTTTCTTGTACAAGTCTCGCCGTACAACGAAAACAACGATTTGCGAAGCAGTCGAAGCCGCTTTCTGGTCAAGACAAGCTCTTGAAACTTCTGCCAACAATTCGGGTTCCGTAATATGGTAAAACTCCCATAACTGCATATTCGAACTGTTGGGAGCCAATGTCGCCAGTTCCAGACAATGCTTCACCCTTTCCGGATCTATCGGTTTTTCTTTATCATACGCCCGTACCGAACGGCGGTAATTGAGGACTTCTTCTAAATTCATAATGCTGATTTATTTAATTAAAACACTTTTCTATATCACTACAAAATTAGAACATTCTCGCAATATGTTTGTTTACCAGCACGACATCTCCATCCTTTACTTTATGTTTCTTTAGCGAATAACCCTCAGGACTGAATATCGCTTTTGCCTCTATCAGCCGATTTAACTGATTTGCAGACAACCCTAAACAAATTCGAATGACAGAAGACAACTTTACCCCGAACTCAAAACGAGTTTGAATCTTGAATATTACAAACTCATCATCTGCATTCAAAATGTCATTTATCGAAATATCGTCATACAATATCTCATATTCGACACTGCTATAATCTAACTCGACACTATTTTTTCGCCCTATTTCGGAAGAAAAAGCATATTCCCATGCAAGTTCTTCATCGTTTTCCGAAAACTTACGAAACAACTCTTTCTTTATCTGTTCAGGTTTTGTTCGTGACAAAATCGTTAGGTTATATGTACTATCACATTCTACGCATCTATAAATCAGCCAGACATCGATATTCCTTTTTTGCGCATTCATTCTGAATTTGTTACTACAATAAAACCGGTCGCAATTACAATGATTACATTTTCTTTTTAAGGCAGGAGTATTTTTAGGCTTTATCTCCCATATATATTCAGTTTCCACTCTTTATACTGTGCTTGATATTCTTTGAAATATATGATTATGATCCACAGCATTACAGTTATAGCAAACTCAGAAGTCGCCATAAACAACCACATCAAAGACCTATACCCTTAAAGTTCAATGCTGTGAATGAAAAAAATTAAATAAAAAACCTCTTCAAGTAGGACTACTCAAACGAAAGAATTATCAGCCTGCGGTTTATGAGGCTAATATTAAGCCAGTATAAATTTAAGAATTGCTCCCAAAACGTGAATATTTATAATTTCGAGGCAAAGATAATGATTTATTGCTTATTTTAGTCAATAAGCAAAAGATATAACTTTACTCTAGCTGTGATAAAGATCCGCCGTTCCTTGTGTAAGCATCGTGATACGTAAGCGGGAATGGGCTTCTGTTGCCGCGGGAGTCAGGACTACGGAATACTTTTTCCAATCCTTACCATTTATCTCAACTTCCTTTGTTTCATAAATGTCATGCTCGCTATTTACCAGATTTATACGCAACTTGATCAGACCGTTAGTTACCGTACGGGCATAGAAAGAGAAGTCATACTTCTCCCCCGCCTTAATGCCAATGCCTTTAAAACCTTCGTTATCCAGTCCGGTACCGGTTAATTCTTTATTATAAGAAAGCCGTACATAATGCGGATTCTTGTCAAAACAGGGGGATTTGATCTGTCCCATCAGGCTGTTTACCCCCATACTTAAGAGGAACAGGAAGATAGCGTTTTTCATGCTTCTTCTCATATCAAGTGTTTTTCTGTAAATAAAAGATTTATTTAGTTACAAATGTACACTAAATACATATTTAAAAGGTGGACTAATACACTAAATTGGTAGACAAAAAGCGGCTTTATGCTCTATAACATCTTTTCGTGCATCCTATTTACGAAGAAGTAGGCTAATTTTACACGCAATTTTGATAACATTACATACATGAAGAACAAGAATACACTGTCTGGCTTGACTGTGGCTAATTTCAGCAAGCAAATAGACGGGAAGGAGACGATGCTATGTATCCTGACCAATAAGAAAGGAGCAGAACTTACCATTACCAACTACGGTGCAAAAATTGTATCGCTTATGGTACCGGATCGGTCCGGCAAGTTAACCGATGTTGTTACCGGACATAATTCAATCGATGATTATCTGGTTTCTGAAGAGCCTTACTTCGGAGCTATCTGCGGTCGCTACGGGAACCGTATCGCCAAGGGTTCATTTACACTCGACGGCGTTGTGTACGATAAGTTGGCCATCAACAATGGTCCCAACAGTCTCCACGGAGGACTCAAAGGTTTTAATTCTGTTGTATGGGATGCCAATCAGACCGATGACCAGACCGTAGAACTGAAATATACGTCTGCAGACGGTGAAGAAGGTTTCCCCGGAACATTAAAAGTGACTGTTACATACCATCTGACAGACGACAATGAAGTCGTAATCATGTATCATGCCGTAACAGACAAACCGACCGTATTGAACCTGACCAACCACTCCTACTTCAACTTATCAGGAGCAGGCGATCCGTCAGTAGCAGATCACACACTGACAATCAATGCCGATCAATATCTTCCTACGGATGAAACAGCCATTCCTTACGGAGCACCGGAAAAGGTGGAAGGTACCCCGATGGATTTCCGTACCCCTTATCTGGTAGGTGCACGCATAGACGAACCGACCGACCAGTTAACTTGGGCAAGAGGCTACGACCATACCTATATATTAAATAAGGAGGAAGGAGAACTGGGTTTCTGTGCCCGTTGTCAATCTCCGAAGACCGGTATTATCATGGAAACATATACAACCGAACCGGGTGTACAATTATATACTGGTAACTGGATGACCGGTAATTTCGAAGGAAAGAACGGACAGCGTTACCCGGCAAGAGCTGCTTTATGCCTGGAAACACAACATTTCCCCGACAGCCCGAACAAACCGGAATACCCCTCTACTGTACTCCGTCCGGGAGAAGTTTTTGAAAGCAAGACCATTTATAAATTCTCTGCTGAATAACAAATAACAAAATTAATATATCAATAATAATAAAAATATCAATCAATGACTCAAGAAAAAAAACAATGGGGTGCCATCATCATTATGATTGCACTGTTTGCAATGATCGCATTCGTGACTAACCTTTGTTCACCAATGGCTATTATCGTAAAGAACGACTTCGGGGCGAGCAATGTTCTTGCCCAAATTGGAAACTATGGTAACTTCATTGCCTATTTGGTAATGGGTATTCCTGCCGGTATGCTTATCGCCAAATATGGCTATAAGAAAACAGCTCTTATCGGTCTTGTTGTAGGTATCGTAGGTATTTTAGTTCAATGGCTGAGTGGTCATGTGGGCAAGGAGAGCGCTTTCCTGGTTTACCTGATCGGAGCATTCATCAGCGGTTTCACTATGTGTATTCTTAACTGTGTGGTTAACCCGATGCTTAACCTGCTCGGTGGCGGTGGTAACAAGGGTAATCAGCTTATCCAGCTCGGCGGTGTATTTAACAGTACCGCAGCCGTTGCCTGCTACATCCTGATGGGAGCTCTTATCGGTGACGCAGCCAAAGCACATATTGCCGACGCAACACCAGCATTGATGATCGCTCTTGCTATCTTCGTTATCGCATTTGTAGTTATCATATTTACAAAAATTGAAGAACCTGAACAGGCACCTGTTGACACCAGCTTGATCAAGGGAGCTTTGAGCCATCGCCATTTTGCACTGGGAGCACTCGCTATCTTCCTTTACATGAGCGTTGAAGTTGGTACTCCGACTTACATTCTTCAATACCTTACAGCGAAAGGTATACCGGCCAGCACCGTGGGTCTTATCGTAGCTGTTTACTGGCTTATGATGCTTATCGGACGTTTTGTAGGTGCTAGTATCGGAGGTAAGGTTTCCAGCCGCACAATGATCACTATCGTATCGATTGCTACTCTTCTGTTGGTTAGCTTCGGTATGTTCTCACCTGAAACAAATACAGTTGAAGTACCTGGTGTAGACTGGGCTTCATTAAGTGTAATCTGGCAGGAAGTTCCCGTTGGTATTCTGGCATTCCTTCTCGTAGGTCTTTGCACCAGCGTAATGTGGGGTGGTATATTCAACATGGCTGTAGAAGGATTAGGAAAATATACAGCTATCGCTAGCGGTATCTTTATGACAATGGTATTCGGTTGCGCTGTAATGGTTGCTGTCCAGGGTTGGGTTGCCGATATGACTGATTATATGACCAGCTACTGGGTTGTACTCTTCAGTGCTGCTTACATTTTATTCTATGCGGCTATCGGTTCTAAACCATCGAAAAAATCAGAATAAATAAACAATATGCCAATTTATGAAATTATCCGGTTTTACCTTATAACCGGATAATTTCTTCATTTATAACCTTTAAAAGAAATAATATCATGCAGAAAAAAATTAGAAATAAATTTCAGGAGTTATTTAATACAGAAGGTAGTGTATATGCTTCTCCGGGCCGTATCAACCTGATCGGTGAACACACAGACTATAATGGTGGTTTCGTATTTCCGGGTGCTATCGATAAAGGCATGATCGCAGAGATCAAACCGAACGGCACGGGTAAAGTTCGCGCATTCTCTATCGACCTGAACGATTATGCAGAATTCGGATTGAACGAAGAAGATGCACCAAAAGCAAGCTGGGCAAGATATATCTTCGGTGTATGCCGCGAGATCATCAAACGTGGCGGTCAGATCCAGGGATTCGATACCGTATTTGCAGGCGATGTTCCTCTGGGTGCCGGTATGTCTTCATCTGCCGCTTTGGAAAGTACCTATGCTTTTGCTTTGAATGACCTTTTCTCTCTGGGTATCGACAAATTCGAATTAGCTAAGATCGGTCAGTCTACAGAACACAACTATTGTGGTGTTAACTGTGGTATCATGGACCAGTTCGCTTCTGTATTCGGTAAAGAAGGCAGCCTGATCCGTCTGGATTGCCGTTCTTTGGAATATAAATATTTCCCGTTCAATCCGGTTGGCTATAAGTTAGTATTGCTGGATTCCGTGGTTAAACACGAACTGGCTTCTTCTGCATACAACAAACGTCGCCAGTCTTGCGAAAATGCAGCAGCAGCTATCCGCCGCAATCACCCGGAAGTAGAATTCCTGCGTGACGCTACAATGGACATGCTGAACGAAGTGAAAGGCGATATCAGCGCAGAAGATTATATGCGTGCCGAATACGTAATCGAAGAAGTACAGCGTGTACTCGACGTTTGCGAAGCTCTGGAAAAAGGCGACTACGAAACTGTAGGTCAGAAAATGTACGAAACTCATCACGGCATGAGCAAGTTGTACGAAGTGAGTTGCGAAGAACTGGACTTCCTGAACGATGTAGCCAAGAAATGTGGCGTAACAGGTTCACGTGTGATGGGCGGTGGTTTCGGCGGCTGTACGATCAACCTTGTAAAAGACGAGTTGCATGATGATTTCATCAAAGAAGCATTCGAGTCTTATACAAAGAAATTCGGTCACGAACCTAAAGTTTACGAAGTAGTAATCAGCGACGGCGCACGCAAACTCGCATAATAAATTAATTCAATATCCATAAAATATCATGACAGCCGCATTTTATCAGAACGAAGTTAAATTTTTTGTTGCAGTAGATTGTATTATTCTGGGATTCAACAGTGGTGAACTCAACGTATTACTTTACAAACGGAATTTTGAACCACTAAAAGGACAGTGGTCTCTGATGGGCGGCTTTATCAAATCGGGCGAAAGTGTAAATGAAGCGGCTTCCCGCGTTCTTACCGAATGTTCCGGTATCGATCGTCTTTTTATGGAGCAGGTAGGTGCTTACGGAGATGTTACCCGCGATCTTGGAGAACGGGTTATCTCCGTAGCATACTATTCATTAGTCAACATGAACGATTTCAATCCGGAGTTGCTGAAAGAACATAATGCCGAATGGGTTAAAATCAGCGATATTCCCGAATTGATCTTCGACCACAACCAAATGATTAACGACACCCTGTCGCTCCTGAAGAAAAAAGCAGCGACACGCCCTGTCGGATTCAACCTTCTTCCGGAAAAATTTACCCTACCCCAGCTTCAAAGCCTATATGAAGCGATCTATCAGACCCCGTTAGACAAACGTAATTTCCGCAAGAAGTTAAACTCAATGGACATTCTCGAAAAACTGGACGAGAAGGATAAAAAGAGTTCTAAAAGAGGCGCTTTCTATTATATGTTCAATAAAGAGAAATACGACCGTTTACTGGATCAGGGCTTCTATTTCTCCTTGTAACATACCATCCGAATCACGAAAACCGCCTTGTATATCCGGCTCTCTATGAGAAATATCGCTAATTAGGAAACTTTACAGAAAATGAATTGTTTGTATGATATAGCGGTCTATAAGAAGAGATTCCCTATCTTTGTGCAAAAATTAAAATAATTCATCAAAATGAACGATATCAAAGTAATGAACAGAGCAGCGGATAATATCCGCGTCCTGGCAGCCTCAATGGTAGAAAAGGCTAAATCCGGTCATCCGGGCGGTGCAATGGGTGGTGCTGATTTTATCAATGTACTATTTTCAGAGTATTTAGTCTATGATCCCAAGAACCCGGAATGGGAAGGCAGGGACCGCTACTTCCAGGACCCGGGACATATGTCTCCGATGCTTTATTCAGCCCTCGCCCTTACCGGCAAATTCACGATGGAAGAACTGTCACAGTTCCGCCAGTGGGGAAGTCCTACTCCAGGCCATCCTGAAGTAAACGTCAAGCGAGGAATCGAAAATACCTCAGGTCCGCTGGGACAAGGCCATACTTACGCAGTAGGTGCTGCGATTGCTGCCAAGTTCCTGAAAGCCCGCCTGGGAGACGTAATGAACCAGACTATTTACGCATATATATCCGATGGTGGTATCCAGGAAGAAATCTCACAAGGTGCCGGACGCGTTGCCGGAACACTGGGACTTGACAACCTGATCATGTTCTACGACTCCAACAACATCCAGCTTTCTACAACCGTAGAAGAAGTAACAACTGAAAATGTTGCTATGAAATACGAAGCATGGGGCTGGAAAGTGATCAGCATCAACGGAAACGATGTAAATGAAATACGTAAGGCTTTGGATGAAGCGAAGGCTGAAACCCAACGTCCTACCCTAATCATCGGTAATACCATTATGGGTAAAGGTGCCCGCGGAGCCGACGACAGCAGCTACGAAAACAAGGTCTCCACACACGGTCAACCCCTGTCAGCTGCAGGTGCATCGATCGAAGAGACAATCAAGAACCTAGGAGGTGATCCTAAGAACCCGTTTACTATATTCACAGACGTTGCCGAACTGTATGCAAAGCGTGCAAAAGAACTGGAAGCTATCGTAGCCGAACGTTATGCTGCTAAAGAAGCATGGGCGAAAGCCAATCCGGAACTGGCAGAGAAAATGCAATTCTGGTTCTCCGGCAAAGCTCCTAAACTGGATTGGGCAGCCATCGAACAGAAAGCAAACCAGGCTACACGTGCCGCATCCGCTACCGTATTAGGCGTATTGGCAACTCAGGTTGAAAATATGATCTGTTCATCTGCCGACCTTTCTAACTCGGACAAGACAGACGGTTTCCTGAAGAAAACACATTCATTCATAAAAGGAGATTTCAGCGGAGCTTTCTTCCAGGCAGGTGTTTCCGAATTGACCATGGCATGTGTATGTATCGGTATGTCACTGCACGGTGGTGTGATCGTGGCTTGCGGTACCTTCTTCGTATTCTCCGATTATATGAAGCCAGCCATCCGTATGGCAGCATTGATGGAACAGCCGGTTAAGTTCATCTGGTCGCACGACGCTTTCCGTGTCGGTGAAGACGGACCTACTCACGAACCGGTTGAACAGGAAGCACAGATCCGCCTGATGGAAAAACTGAAGAACCATAAGGGACACAACTCTATGCTGGTTCTCCGTCCGGCCGATGTTATTGAAACGACAATTGCATGGAAGATGGCAATGGAAAATACCGCCACTCCTACCGCTTTGATCCTTTCCCGTCAGAACATTAATGACCTACCCGCAAAAGGAAGCCGTTACGATGAAGCTCTGCAGGCAGAAAAGGGTGCTTATATTGTAGAAAGCGATGAAAACCCGGACGTTATCATGGTCGCTTCCGGCTCGGAAGTAGCCACATTGGTTGAAGGAGCTGCACTGCTTCGTGCCAATGGCGTAAAGGTTCGTATCGTATCCGTTCCGTCTGAAGGACTGTTCCGCAGCCAGAGCAAGGAATATCAGGAATCTGTTATTCCGACAGGAAGCAAGATTTTCGGTCTGACAGCCGGTCTGCCGGTCAACCTGGAAGGATTGGTCGGAGCTAACGGTAAGGTATGGGGACTCGAATCTTTCGGATTCTCCGCTCCTTACAAGGTTCTGGACGAAAAACTGGGCTTCACCGGACAGAATGTATACAATCAGGTAAAAGAATTATTAGCATAAGAAACTATTAGTAAAAAGGGGTGTAACAGCCCCTTTTTGTCTACCTCTAACAGATAAAGATGAAAACACTAGGTTTATGTTGTGACCACGCAGGTTACGAACTAAAAGAGTATGTGAAACAAATACTGGACTCCAAAGGATTATCCTATAAGGATTTCGGAACCTGTTCAACAGAAAGTTGCGATTATCCCGATTTCGCCCATCCGTTGGCTTACGCTGTAGAAGCCGGGGAAGTATATCCCGGAATAGCGATCTGCGGATCAGGAAACGGTATTGCGATGACTTTAAACAAACACCAGGGAATACGGGCCGCTTTATGTTGGCAGGAAGAGATTGCACGACTGGCTCGTGAGCACAATGATGCCAATATACTTGTCATGCCCGGTCGGTTTATCAGTCAGGAGGAAGCTACCCGCGCTGTCGAAGCCTTTCTGAACACTCCTTTCGAAGGCGGTCGGCATATACGAAGAATAAACAAAATCCCGTTGTAAAAACAACGGGATTATTATATTAGTGTCAACCCCTGTGACACTATAGAGTTAACAGTTGTAGGATTATAGGGCTGATACCTATAGGTATATAGTGCCAACAGCTCCATAGACCTTTGTGCCTAGGAAAACATATTATCTTTGAATTTTTCCTTTTTACGTTTCGTCAGGAAATTACGGGCCGACATCGGAAAGAGTTCCAGTAACAAGACTTCTTTCTCATTTTCAGCAACCAGGATACCGACTTCATCTATCATCGGGTTTTCCTGCATCTCATAATCCGAAGCATCATAACATTGTTCTTCCCGTTTACCGGTTATTTTCAAACGAAATTCCGGATCTATCGGTAAAGGTGTTTTTCCAAACTCTCCCCGGATCAGGGAGATAAAAGGATATACAGGTTTACTGTAGAGAGGGCGACCATTCAGCTCATCCAATGCACAGGCTACAGCCTGCGAAGCGATCACCTGGCTTACCGGGGTAACCAAAGGAGGCAAACCGGCATCCATACGTACCTGGGGAATCAACGACATCGCTTTCTCCAACAATTCGGGATGCCCTTGTTGCTTCAGCAAAGCTACAATCTGGTTATACATATTTATCGGGACCTGCGACTTCTGAACCAATTCATTCGGTTCGGGGAAGTTGAAATATTCCTCGATAGCGCGACAGAAAATGATCAGGTCGTCTTCCTTGTCATGGCGGGCAGCTTCGATAGCGTCATTGAAGAAACGGTCTATTTCGGTAGGTAATTTATCGGTCAGAGGGTTAAAGGGATTAGGAAGTTCTTTGGCGGAATCGTAAGCCCGCAGCTCCTTGCGTATCTTGAAAAGTTCAGCATTGATACGGGCGACGGCTTCCATATCGATCTCCAACTCTATTCCCATCTTCTTGCAGAATACATAGATCAATTCAATAGCGGGTGCAGAGCAACCTCCGGCAAAATACCAGATATTCGTATCGACGATATCCACACCGTTGACAATAGCAGCCAGCATAGAGGGTAGACCGTATCCGGCAATACAACGGGTATGGAAGTCAACGGGAGCCTTCAGATTCTTCTTGAAAAGACGTATCAGCTCAGCTGTCTTTCCCGGAGTGATCAGGCCGTTGGCATCTTCCAGGGTAATAATGTCGGCACTATAATTTTCCATTTGCCGGGCTTTTTCCAGGAAATAGTCATTCTTAAAGATCGGCTTATGCAACGGACGGCCATGCAGGGCGGCTTCTATCCGTTCCAAAGCGGAATGGTGTGGATCGATGGCATAGCAGACGGCACAATCGGCCATTCCTCCATAACGATCGGTATATTTGATGGCCGGCTTCATATTGTCGACATCGTTCATAGCATCGAAGATACGCATAATATTAATGCCCGACTCGACAGCGTTACGGCAAAGACCTTTGACGACATTGTCCGGATAAGGATTGTAGCCGAACAGGTCACGCCCACGGCATAAGGCGGCGAGCTTGGTTGTCGTACCTACGGCAGCTTTTATCTTTTCCAGTCTATCCCAGGGATCTTCATCCAGATATCGCATGGCAGCATCGGGAACTGCCCCACCCCACACTTCCATTGCATAGAAACCAACCTCTTTATAGAAAGATAATACACGGTCGATTTGTTGTTGTGACATGCGTGTTGCAAATGCTGACTGCTGCCCGTCACGGAGGGTGAGGTCGCGGATTAATAATTTATGTACCATATTTGTGTTTGTTTAATTTTACTTTTCTCTTGATAGAAAAGTAGTTAATGTTGATTCCACCAAAGCGGGGTTGTCGTCAGATCCGGTCCCCCCAGCAATTCCAGTGCCTTCTGATACCCTTCCAGGTTATTTGTCTGGATATTGGCAGGATAACGATAGCGTTTAGGGTAGAAATCCCAGCGGCATTCTTTGGCTGTTGCCATGGTCAGAGGCACCTGGTTCAAGGGATTGTAATCTTTTTCTACAGCCTGATTCTCAAAGAACGGCAGACCGAGACGGCGATGATCGCTCCAAGCTTCTTCCGGTAACCAGGGTACTTGTGCAATGTATTTCTGAGTGATAATCTTCGTCAGTGCGTCGTTGTTGTAAGAGCCACCGCGGTAGATGGAATTCTTCGGATAATTATATGTCATTGTCTTATTTTCCTTTGTATAAGGATCGACATAATTGACTGTGTACGGTTGAGCTTCTGTCGTATGATCGAAGCTGACAGAGGTACCTACACGATTATAATCCGTCGATGTCAGATATTGTGCAACCTGGTCCTGCAAGCCATGATATTCGAAACTGGCAGTGATACCACTCTCATAATTCGACTTGGCAGTACCCGGAACCGTCCAACCCTTCAGGGCAGCTTCCGCCAACAGGAAATAACTTTCCCACGGACCGAAGAAGACACGTTTCTGAGTGTTCATACGATACTGTTTCGACATGGAAGGATAGTTATAATTCTTTCCTGTCAGTGCACTTACCAGACCGGACAGATTATTCCATTCACCGGCTACCCAGGTTCCCCAGGTATAACGAGGATCGATCGTCAGCATCGGTTTAGAGTTATCGTTCGGGTCCATCAATTCGACCGGCTGTACTTCACTGGCCGCACCGATATAATCGGAATAAACCACCCCGTCATTCCAGCCTACCACGCTGAACAGTTTAGGTCCACGCGGATCGACATACCGAGGGATCGCATCAAAATAGAACCCGGCACACGGATCGTTCGTCTTCAGCGGGAAATGTTTGTCCAGATATAACCCCATATAGGTATGAGGATCTTTCAGATGACTCTTCAGTGAGTCGGGAACAGGAAATTCGATACCACCTAACCCTTCTGCCAGATTCTTGAAAGTGACCGACATCGCCTGTGCATTCCAGGTACGCGACATGACACTTGTCAAATCGTTCCAACCATCTTTTTCCTGTACGCCAGCCAGGTCGTTCAGGGAAGAGATAAAGGTCTTGCCCGCTGCATCTTCGAACTCAGTCTTTGCCAGATCCGGAGAGACAGCCGAAATACGCATAGCATAACGCATACGCAAAGAGTTGGCATATTTCTTCCATTCATTAATATTTCCAGCATAGAAAGCATCTTCACCAGCCATCGGTTCCATACTGATGGAAGGATCGAGGGCAGCTTCCGCTTCTTTCAACTCCTTCAGGATAAAGCCGTAAATAGCTTCTACGCTATCATATTCGGCAGGCACACCCGTGAAAGCCGACAAAGCCGGGATCGGTCCGAAGCCATCCGATACTTCCGCATTCAGGTAAGCACGCCAGATACGTGCCATCTGTATCACATTCTTATAATAAGGATACTGTTCGGCTTCGCCTTCGGCAACTTTCTTTTCACCCAGTTCGATCGCCTTGGTGGCTTTGTTCAACCAACCTACAGCGTATGAGTTACTCAGATATAAGGTAATATAGTCGTTATTGTCCGTTCCGATCGTAAAACCGCTACCCCGGTTGAAACGGGAAGCACGGTTCCACTCGGCAATGAAGATACGTTCGGCAATCTCCGGGTTCATCTGTGCTCCGACAATAGAGCCGTTCAGGAACCATTCAGGCTTCACTTTCTCCTCACCTACCTGGTTAGGGTCTTCGTTTATTTCCTGAAAATCATTACAGGATGTAAACAAAGCGGCTATCGAGAACATGCCTGCCAGTAATATATTCTTGGTGTTCATCTTGTTTTATTTCTTTATTGTTCTTATTTACTTATTATCTTTTGACTTGTTGCGGATGTCACAACAGGACTGTATAGAGTGTCGCAACAAGAGTGTTTACGATGTCTAAACAGGAGCGTTTATGATACCCAAACAAATTTAAAATCCTACCGTTACGTTAAATGTAAATGAACGGCTGGTCGGTGCTGCCCCGTTTTCAAATCCGGTGGCATTCGTATTGGTTGCCGATACGGATTCGGGGTCGATACCCGGCAGGTTATAATGGATCATCCATACGTTGTTACAAGTGGCCGACAGACGCAGGCGCTGGAACGGTGTCTTTTGCAACATCGCCCGGTTAAAGTCATAGCCAAGCGTGATGTTACGCAGACGGATATTGGTAGCATCATAAGTAAACATTTCAGGCAAACCGTAGTTTCCGGTCGAACCGATACGTTCCCAATAATTTTGATGGGTTACAGAGACTTTATTTTCCACATAACCGTTAGGAGTCTGTACGACAGAGTTAGGAACCACGAAGTCCTGGCGATTACCGTTGACTACTGTTCCGGCAGCATTACCACGGACATACAGGTTGGAAGCCGTAGCCGAATACAGATCGCCACCGATACGGAAGTCTACCAGGAAGCTAAGATTGAAGCCTTTATAAGAGAAGCTGTTCGTCCATCCCAGCATCCAATCGGGACTTTGATTACCGACCTTCGATTTACCGGTCGTGATCAGTGGCAGACCGTCTTCACCTACAATGATCTTACCATAGTTAGGATCGTTCTTATCTTCTACACGCTGGAATGTTTGTCCGTAGATATCACCGTAATAACTACCTTGTACGGCTACGATCTGGATAGCATCCAATGTTTTTATATCATAGAGAGTAACACCAGGATACAAGTCGATGATCTTGTTCCGGTTCAGAGAGAATTGTGCCGTCGAATTCCAGCTCAACCCTTTCGGGTTATCGAGGATCGCACCGTTCAATGAAATTTCAATACCTTCGTTCTGAATATTACCGGCGTTTACTTTCCGTGAACTATAACCGGAGAACGGATCCATCGGGAGGTTCAGCAACTGGCGGGTGGCGTTTGTCTTATACCAGGCAGCATCCAATCCCAAACGGTTATTGAAGAAGCGGACATCGAAACCGGCTTCCCACGATTTGATCAACTCACTGCGTACCGTAGAATCAAAGAGCACATTGCCCGGAGCAGACGTCGTATTCCCATTCTCATCTTTTCCTACCGTAAAGTTATTGTATAACTGATACGGATCGAGGTCGTTACCTACTTCTGCATAAGAAGCTCTCACCTTGGCAAAGGTAAACCACTCAGGCATCTGGCCGCCCAACTTCGGAACCATATCGGAGATAACACCCGACAAGCTGACTGACGGATAGAAATAAGAACGATTAGCTTTCGACATAGTAGACGACCAGTCGTTACGTGCCGTCACATCCAAAAACAGATAACCATCCCAGTTCAATTGCAACGATCCATACAGTGAATTCATCTTGCGGCGGATCAGTTCGGAGGTGACTGTCGGTTTATTGATACCATTGTTCAGGGAGAAGAGGTTCGGGACAAGCAGTTCGCCTGCCGAAGCATTCATCTTCGTACGTTTCTGCATCATCAGGTTACCGCCAAAAGTAACAAATCCACCCAGACGATCGATCAGGTTATCCTTACGGGCCGTAGCCAGGAAACTGTAGTTATTTTCGTAGAATGTTTCAGAACCTTCGTTGTACAGACCGCTTGGCGTTGTATTCCCACCGGCATATACTTTTTCATTTTTAGTAGTCGTATAATAGTCGGTACCACCCCGGAGTTCGATATCGAACCAGTTCGTAGGAGCGTATTTCAATGCGATATTACCCAGCAAACGATTACGGGTATCGTTGTTTTGCCGGTATTTAGTTACCCAGTACGGGTTTTCCTGCGGATTCTTCGAGGCATCCCACCAGATCATGTTTCCCTGTTCATCCACATCCTGTTTGAACTCAGCGACATTCAGTGAACGGGGCAAATTGTAGATTGTGTTGAATGCATTGGAAGGATTGACTCCTTGGATCGGGCGGTTGTGGGCATTCATATTGATGTAGTTCACTTTAGCATCGATCTTCCACTTTTCGGCTTCATCGAGGAAAGTAGTTGCACGCAAAGTAATATTCGTCTTGTTCAGTTTTGATTCGGGAGTGATACCGGCATCATCCGAACGGTTGATAGAAGAGAATACCGATGTCCCTTTTATATTCTGCTGAAAGCTGACACCTTCATTGAAGGAAGTCCCGGTATTAAAAAAGGCATCTATATTATCATAAGTTTTTAAAGGCACCTGACGTCCGAGCCAGTCGGAGACCATCTGTCCTTCCGCTTTCGGTCCCCAGCTCAAACGCGACTGGTTATCGTAAGCGCCGACCGAACCTTGTCCGAAGCTGTTCTGCAGATCCGGTTTAAGGAAAATCGATTCAGTCGTGATACCGGCATTGACCGTGATACCCAGACCTTCGTTCTTCTTTCCCGACTTAGTGGTGATCAGGATCACACCGTTACCGGCACGCGACCCGTACAAAGCGGCAGCAGAAGCACCTTTTAGCACCGTCATCGATTCGATATCTTCGGGGTTGATATCGGAAAGACCGTTACCCATATCGGCACCGGAGTTACCCCATACATCATCGACACCGCCTGTGAAGTTATCCATCGGCGTACCGTCGACTACGATCAGCGGCTGGTTACTACCGGTCAGGGAGTTGTTACCACGCAGAACGATTTTAGACGAACCTCCTACCCCATTACTGGAGCGCACGATCTGCAGACCGGAGACTTTTCCTGATAATGAATTGGCAAGATTCGGTTCGCGCGACGACAGCAATTCGTCCCCTTTCAGTTCCTGCATCGCGTAACCCAGTGCTTTCTTGTCACGTTTCATACCTAAAGCGGTCACAACGACTTCATCCAGCTTCTGGGCATCTTCTGCCAGTTTAACATTCAATGTAGCTTGTCCGGTGTAAGGAATATCTTGTGTGGCAAAACCAATAAAAGAGATTTGGATAATGTCTCCCTTCTTTACGCCTTCCAGAGTGAAATGACCATCCATATCGGTCATGGTACCTGTGGTAGTACCTTTTATTACAACAGAAGCCCCTGCGACGGGTCCGAACTCATCTTCTACTGTTCCCGTTACTTTCGTATCCTGTTGGGAAATGTCAATAGCAGGATTCCCGGTATTCGGATTGGCAAAGGCGTTTCCGTTGAAACCCAACGCGCCCGCCAGGAGAATCATGCTGACAGATTTGAATCTTTTCAACATACTGATGTTTTTTGTTTAATTTATTAGATTAAATGTGTTTGGCGTCAACCAACGTCATTTGGTAATATAAACAGAAAGAAACAAGCGTTGTTGCAAGATTAACATTGGAGGAAAGCGGGATTTGTTCCCTCTAAAAGACTTCCCGGCGAAAGGCACAAGCTATAAATCAAAAGGAGGATAAAAACTCTTTTTTACCGGTTATTCAATCAGAACATAACTTTTTTTTATTTTTAATCACAAATACTTGTAATGGATTTGTGAAAATAAAGAAGAAAGAACCTTCTGCCTACATAGTCTGGCAAAGAACTATCAATTTAGCTACTTGCCATGGATCATCAAAATGAATGGATTGCTCTTTTACCAGCTGACGGATGGCTTTCCGATGAGTGTCGGGATAGAGCTTCAAGAATGATTTGAGGTTACTGAAAGAGACTTGCTGTCCATCCAGACAGGTCCGATAGGTATTTTGATAGTCCTTTTTATATACACTGTTATCCAGGTTACTAAGTCCTTTGTTTTGCATCAAAGACATATCAAAAGATGTTTGCCCTCCGGCTTGGGAGACTACTCCCATCGCACCACGTTTACCTTTATAATATAACTTTATTTTCCAATCGACCAGCAATGTTCCGTCTCCGGCGGGAATACATTCAAAGAAACGGACACCTTCATGGGCCGGGACGAACTTTCGGTTCCCGATCCAGAGAGTATCTATATTCGAAGTGTTATACATCATTTGGTATTCATTACCGTCTTTGTAGTATAATTCTTGTTTTTCACAGTTGTAGTTGAATTGAGTTTCTATACGGCTCTTGTCGGTCAACAAGATCTTTCCATTGGTAAACCGATCGAACAGGAAGATACCTGAAGGTATTTCTTCTGTTTCTTGCGCTCTCAAAATAAGAGGAAACGCAAATAAGATAAGGAGCGCTTTGAAAAGAAAATAGATTGTTTTCATTGTATATTATAGATTGAAATCACATTTATATAATGAAATAAAGGCTGCCGAAAAATTTCTCGACAGCCTTTGTTGTTATATAGCATAATGCTAATGTTTATTACAATGCATTACCATTATGGTTCTCAGCAGGAGTTGTACGTCCTGTCCACCAAACCGGTGTGTCATACGTATTCTTATAAGCAACCTTTGCAAAGTTTTCACCGTTGTTAGTCAACTCGCTGGACGGATAGAACATACGTTCCTGGAATACAACGTTAGGAGTAGAAACAAACGGCAGTTCACCATCAAAATCTTTAACCAAACGGCGAGCTTCATTGTAAATCTCATACGGATTCATGATGTTCATATGGCAGAATTTCTGGTCGAAAATAAATTTCAGCTTATCCTTTGTTGATGCCAGACTAGCAAACTTGTTAGCTGCCAGTTCTTCATAATCAGCCAGATGATCTTCATCCAACTCCGGAGCTTTAGCCTTTGCCTGAACATACAGAATACTCGGCAGAGAGGATTCGTTATAACTCATTGTTTTATTCACATTGTAATAGAAGCGAGTAGAAGCATCGATAGCTTTCTTGATACATCCTTTAACATCGATACTACCGAATTCACCCGGCCACCGTACAGCAGCTTCAGCCAATAACAAGTTTGTTTCTGTTGACCCCATTACCGGAAATTTCATATCGAAATTGAAGTAAGTACGACGGTTATACATTGTAGGAATGCGTTCCGGATTCCAAGGATTAGTAACCACATCATTAAAATTATACATATCAGTCAATTCCTGTTCTGTATAATATTTAGGAAGTTCAGCTTCAGCTTCTTCTATTGTTAACGGCAAACCAATATAACGTCCATGAATATCCGGTTGGAACATGGCATACAGACGGGGGTCAAAATCGTGGCGAGTAATACCGTTCTCGTCACCCGGCTGATATTCATAATTCATGATATCTTTAATGATTGTTACCGGTGCACCTGATTCATATCCACGTTCATCCAAACCACGGAAGAAAGTCAATTCAAAGGCATGTGTCTTATCTTGTTCTTCAAAACCAAGATCATATGAATATTCTGTCAACATACGGTTTTCGGCAACCAACTCTTTAATAGTAGAAAGAGCTACATCCGATTTCACATGGCAGAGACGCATTGCCATACGCAAACGTAAAGAATTAGCCATACGAATCCATTTGTCCAAATCACCGTTACACAAAATATCTACAGAAGAGAATTTTGACTCTTGTGCATCTGTTTGAAATTGATATGCACTTAATTCAGCTGCTGCATTTTTCAGAGTTTCCATGATATTCATGTAAATCTCTTCCTGTGTGTCATATTTAGGATAAAACATTTCCTGGAAAGCACCTCCGGCTTCCGAATAAGGCATATCGTCGTACAAGTCTGTTGCACGTTGGAATGCATAAGAACGGATAATATCACTACAAAGCATATAGACCTTGTTTTGTTCCTGTTCTTCTCCTGTCATGTCGGCATACAACAATTTCATACCACTGAGCTCCTTGCTGTAATTGGTACAAGTCTGTGTGAATATAAACTCATTAAACGGAGTACCCGACCAACCATCCCACGGACGGACAATCGTATTGTTCTGAGTTCTGTCCAAATACAATGGGCTGACACCTAATCCCAACATCTTACCAAAACCTCTCATGTAATGATAAGTAGCACCGTAGTCATAACGGAACAGATGCCCTTTTGTCTGGGCAGAAGCAAACAGCAAGCTAAAGTCAGCTTCTGTCAATTTATCCGGATTATAAAATTTCTCATCCAGTGTGTCACATGACACCATTGCTCCGGTTACGGCAACGCCCAAAGCTAAACTGGTTATATATTTTCTGATTGTATTCATACTTTGTTATACTGATTAGAATGAAACATTAAGACCCAAACCAAAACTACGAACACCCGGAATACTACTAACCTCTGTAAACGAATTAGTACCCTGTGTAGATTCCGGCGTTACATTCGGAATTGCCTTATAAATATAGCACAAGTTGTTTGCAAAGGCATTGATACGTGCACTTTGAATCTTGAATTTCGACAGGAAGCTTTTCGGTAAATTGTAGTTGAACGACAAAGAACGCAAAGCTATATAATCACTTTTATAAATCTGGTCTTCAGACAAATCCATTCCACCCTGCCAGTATAACTGACTGTAGTATTGTTCGGCAGAGATCAGTTTTTCATTCTGTTTTCCATCACTTGTAACCCCTGGAGTAATCACACCATCATGCAAAATGAATGGATAGAAAGAATCAGCAGGAACAGCAGCAGAATGGCTATCCAACTTGATACGTTCGCCAGCCGTATTCACATAATAAGGCAGACCGCCACGTGCTTCATCACGATACTTCAATGATTCAATGCCTGAACCATTACCCAACAAGAACATATTTGTCTGAGAAATCATGGTTGCACCGAACTGAAAGTCGAAGACTGCGCTCAAAGAGAAGTCTTTATATGACAAACTTGTAGTCAATCCCCCGACAACATCCGGCGTAATCTTACCCACTTTGATCATCTTTGTTTTATCAAAGTCCCAAACTCCGGTTCCTTGGTTTACGATACGGTTACCCTGTTCGTCACGCTGATACGGATAAATATAGATTTCACCATATTCGCCATTAGGAATACTCCGAACAGAAGCACCGGTAGCCCCCCACATATCCAACTGGTTAATACCTTTACCCAATTTTTTTACTTTGGTTGAATAGTTCGCCAGATTGAATCCGACTTCCCATGTCCAATCTTTCGTCATGATCGGCTTTGTATTCACAGAAAATTCAATACCACTCTGGGCGATATCACCTGCATTCATACGAACCTCTTTCAAACCGGAAGAAACAGGCACTGTCAACTTCGTAATCTGGTCGTATGTGTTATTATGGAAGAAAGAGAAATCTACACCGATACGATTACCCGGCAAGAATGCACCTTCCAAACCGATTTCATATTCACGTTTACGTTCAGGCTTCAAGTTCGGAACCGGGAATCCTCCACTAGCTGAAGCGAAGTCTGCCGGTGGCAAATAATCAGGCAACGACATGGTAGGTTGTCCACCATAAGCACCCAACGAGAAGTCTACATTACCATAATAACGAGGACCTGGACGACCTACATCGGCCCAAGAAGCACGCACCTTACCAAAGTTCAAACTTGGAATATCGAATGCTTCCGTGAAGATCCATGACAAACTGGCACCCGGATAGAAATAATGGTTATTTTCCGGAGGAAGGATGGAAGACCAGTCGTTACGTGCCTGAATTTCCAAATATACTTGGTTGGCATAAGCTAACTGAGCAGAAGCGAACACACTCAACAACAAGTCATTTCCACGAGAACGGCTTGAGCGAGGTCCAAAGTCTTCACGCGTATTGCTCAAAGAGAACCAGTTTTCAATAGCAAATGTTTCCGCTACGTATTGTTCCTGATATTCCTCTTTATTATACTTTACTGCACCACCGACCATAGCTGACAAATCCCAAACGTCATTGAATGTCTGATTGTAGTTAAAAGAAGACTGGCCGTACATAATCATGTTACGTTTGCTTGCAACCTGATACCAACCTTGCTTATTCTCGTAAGACAACGGCTTGCTGACATGTTGCTTAATTTCCTGATCGGATACTGTCCAGTCGATACCACCCAGCGTAGTCCAGGAAAACTTATCATTGAATGTAACATCAACGTTCAAAGATTGAATCAAGTGGTTACGGTCAAAGTCATTCGAGTTACGCAACTGTGACCAATAATAACCAGAGAAATAACTGGTATAAGGAGCCATCTGCGTAACAGAATTGTTCATGCTGAAATAATTGTAACCTTCATCTGTCAGATACATATCTTTGATCAAGTTGACATCCTGTTCACGAGGGAAACCATAAGTTGCAAAACTTTGCATGGCATACGGAGCATTATGATCTTTCGTATTTGAGAAGTTGGTGTTCATTTTCACCTTAATCCAATCGTTTGCTTTCAGGTCTGCAGCAAAACTAAATGAATGGGCTTTGTTGTCAGCACCATAAGAGATAGCATTGTAATCACGATAGTTGTATGACAAACGGAAAGACCCCAGATCACCTCCATTACTCAATGCAAAATTCACATTAGTCTGACCGCCTGTACGATACAGGTCCCTTTGATTATTTTTCTGAGCAGAATAAGAATGATACTGTCCATCCCACCATAATAACTGACGGCCATCCAAACGCGGACCGAAGTTATAACTGGAACCTCTCCACAAAGACTCGACAGTCTGTCCGGTACGCGGATCTGTCATTGTATAGAAACCGTCTTTAGAGATTTCTTTCAAAGCGGCAGTACCGGCACTTGAACCTGTACCGAATTCATTCTGCAATTCAGGTAGGTACGCAGCCATATTCCAGGAATGGTTGATACCGAAATCAATACCTAATCCTTTTTTTCCGCCGGTTTTAGTAGTAATCAACATAACGCCGTTAGCACCTTCCGATCCATACAATACGGCGGCTTTTGCACCTTTCAGGATTTCAATAGAAGCGATGTCTTCCGGGTTAATGTCATTCAAACCAGTACCATGGTCACCACCGGTACGGCTGTTGGTAGACTGTCCTGTATTTTCATCATGAATAGGAATACCATCCACAACAATCAACGGACGAGTAGAAGAATCTTCTGTCAAAGAAATAGCATTACGAACCTTAATGTTCATACCACCGGAAGGACCGGAAGCAGTAGATTGCAACTGCAAACCTGAAGTCTTACCATACAGAGCCTGCATAGCATTCATCGGCGTACCGGCTTCAGTCAATTCCTCGCCTTTTACACTACTTACAGAATAACCCAACGCTTTCTTTTCGCGTTTGATACCTAAAGCTGTTACAACGACCTCATCCAATTTTTGAGCGTCTTCAGCCATTTTCACTCGCAAAGCAGGTTGACCGGTATATTTGATTTCCTGGGTTGAGTAACCGATAAAAGAAATCTGAATAATGTCACCGTTCTTTACTCCTTCCAATGTAAAATTACCGTCCATATCGGTAATCGATCCATTAGTTGTTCCTTTCACTACGACAGAAGCTCCGGCTACAGGACCGAATTCATCTTCAACTACTCCCGTCACTTTCCCATTCTGTTGGGAAATACTTGTTTTGGGCATTGCTGCAACCGTATCCGCGAACACACATCCAGGAACACCTAATGCACCGGCCAGCAGCAATAAACCTACAGGCTTAAAGTTTTTCAACATAATTGATGGTTTTTATTTGAACATACAATAACCACTGCTTTGGCGAAACAATGGTCTGTTCTAATTCTCTCCGGATATAATTCTCAGTAATTCTTTAGTACCTGGCGTTTTTTAGTTGGCGTTTTACCTCAGTTCTAAAAGAACTCTGTACATTTTATATCCGCGACAAATATATGAAATAATTATTACCCAGTGTTATTTTTCGTCAAAAAAATATCATGGGATTACGTTTTTAACACATTGGCTAACAATAATCCATCGTAATTAAGTTAACAGAACACTTGATTTGCAGCTTATATGTTAATATAGATTTACAAAACTTCTCTGAAGAAATATGATTACATTTTCCTGTTAACATTTATAAGGTGCCTATATTTTACTCAAAAATCAGGAAAAGATAATTCTATCTGCAAAGTGATATATATACATAAAATTCATATTACACTACAAAACAACATATTACTCAATAGGCAGGTTTTTAAATAATTAGCTATAATTACTTAAGTTCTTTTAGTACTTATATCCATCTTTTTATTTTTAACCGAAATAACTATAGTCCTTTTAGTACTATGAACGCCATAAAACGCCAAATCATCCAGACGTTTATCAACAAAGTCTCTTCATTATTATATCAAATTAAGTTCAAAGGTGCTTTTTACGCCAAATAGCACTGGAGTATTCTAAAAACCATCAATTATGTTGAAAAACTTTAAACCAGTTAGCTTAATTTTGTTTGCTGGAGCGTTATGTTTACCTAAAATGTACGCCGAAACAACCCCTGTTAAGCTGGATGTGAATTTTTCCCAACAAAGCGGGAAAGTCACAGGAACAGTTGAAGATGAATTCGGTCCCGTTGCCGGAGCATCTGTCGTAGTGAAAGGAACAACCAACGGTAATATTACCGACATGGACGGTAACTTTACGCTGGAAGGAGTAAAAAATGGAGATGTCATCCAGATATCTTTCATCGGTTATGCTACTCAGGAGATTAAGTATACAGGACAAGCTACTATCCAGATCAAATTAGCTGAAGACACTCAAAAATTAGATGAGGTTGTTGTTACAGCATTAGGAATGAAACGTGAATCCAAAGCTTTGGGCTACGCCGTAACAGAATTGAAAGGGGATGAACTTAAAACGGCCAATACCATTAGCCCGGTCGCCTCTTTACAAGGAAAAGTAGCCGGTGTTGAAATCTCCAACTCTGATGGGGGTATGTTTGGTTCCACTAAAATCCAGATCCGTGGTGCTTCCACTTTAAGCGGTAACAACCAGCCTATTTATGTTGTTGATGGAATTATTCTTGATAATAATGTAAGTAATGGAGAAGAAGCAGGTAATAGTGGTGACGGAGGACTTATCAAAGACTATGGAAACGAACTGAAAAACTTGAACCCGGACGATTTTGAATCAATATCTGTATTGAAAGGTGCAGCAGCAACCGCATTATACGGTTCACGCGGTTTGAATGGAGCAGTTGTTATCACAACCAAAAGCGGTAAAGCCGGTAAAGGGTTAGGCATCAACTTCTCTCAAACATTAGGTATCGACTATGTTTATAAACAACCTGATTTACAAAACCTATATGGAGACGGTGCCCCGGCCGGTTATGTAACTTATGGTGAAAAAGATGCTAACGGAGAATATTATCAGTTTGATACCATGCATCAATTCTACAAAAATGCCAGTGGGCAACATGCATTTTTGCAACCGGGAAATTGGGGTGGTAATGCCTGGGGACCTCGTTTCGACGGTAGCGCAATTGAAGGCTATGACCACGAAATGACAACATACAGTCCGGTTGAAAACAACTACAGAGATGCATATAACCTCGGATTCAATACCAATACGAACGTATCTATATCAGGGGGAAACGAAAAGACGACATTCTATACATCTTTATCCTATAAATATGCAGACGGAACGCTACCGAACAACTCCTTCCAGCGTTTGTCGGCTTTAGCAAAAGCCAGCCATAAAATCACAGATAAAATTACGATCGAAGCATCTATGAGTTTTGCGAACTCAATGCCGAAGAACTCACCATATGCGCTCGGTCAATATTTCACTTCAAATATTTATTCTTTCGATGACGGTTTCGGACGTTCATACGACTCAAACTATTATCGCGATAAATACAAAGGAGATCACGGAGGCTCCGCCAGCAACTCTTACGGAGATAAATATGGTTCTACCCCGGCACATGATTTATGGTTCAAGCTTTACGAATACAACTACACTCAGAAAGAGACAAGTGTTCGTCCCACGCTGAATGTAACTGTCGATTTATTGGATTGGCTGAAATTCAAAGCAGAGGGCAACATGAACTACTACTATAAACGAGCCGAGAACAAAGAACTGGGAACCGGTTATGCGAATGATGGAGGTAAATATGCTCTGGACCAATACACCAAGGAACAAACAAACCTGAACGCGACATTTACCGGAGACAAAACGATCGGAGATTTTAATGTTCACGGTTTCCTTCGCGGTGAGTATTATAATACGATGGAACAAAGTATGGCTGAAAATACAGAAGGCGGACTTACCGTTCCCGGACAATTCTTCATCGGTAACAGTAAAAATTTAGCTAGTTTCAGTGGGGAACTGAAAGGTACCAAAAGAATGATGTCTGTCGCATTCCAGATAGGTGGTAGCTGGAAAAACCAACTTTTCCTGGATATAACCGGACGTAACGACTGGTCTTCCTCCCTGGTTTATACAAACAAAACAGGTAACTATTCTTATTTCTATCCTTCAATTTCGGGTTCATGGTTGATTAACGAGACATTCCGGGATAAGTTACCCGAATGGATTACATTTGCCAAGATTCGCGGATCATGGGCACAGGTAGGTAATGATACAAATCCTTATTACATCAATCAGGGTTATACCTTAAATAAATGGCAATTCTCCAATAGCTATATTTATGGTTTAAGTATCCCCAATAAAGCTTTGGAGTTAAATTTGAAGCCGGAACGTAAAAATGCATGGGAGATTGGTATCGACTGGCGTTTTCTTGATAGCCGCATCGGCATTGATGCTACCTATTATAAGGAAAACACGAAAGACCAGATCATGGAAATTGCCGTACCGTCCGTATCCGGTATCAGCAGTGAGTTGATCAATGCCGGTAATATCCAGAATAAAGGTGTTGAAATAGCATTGAACACTATTCCTTTCAAAAACAAAGACTGGGAATGGAATTTGAATTTCACTTATACCAAGAACAGCAATAAGATCATTGAACTTCACCCGGATGTAGCCGACTATATTACATTGACTAACGGAGGTGGCGACTATGCCAATATCAAATCGGTTGCTAAAGTAGGAAAAGAATATGGTTTGTTGATTTCGAGCCAGCTTCCTAAAACCGACCCGGCTACCGGAAAAGAAGTTTTAGCCTACGACAAGACAAGACGTTATGCCTATGCATTACGTGACGGAGAAGAAAAGGAAATAGGTTCCATGATACCCAACTTCCTCGGATCGGTATCTACCGGAGTTACCTGGAAAAATCTGTCAGTGAATATATCGATGGATATGCGTTTCGGCGGATATATTGCATCGTATGGTAGCCGTTACGGCGATGCTGTGGGTACAACCAAAAATTCATTGAACTATCGTGATGCCGAACATGGCGGAATTACATGGACCAGCAAATTTGACGGAGTAACTTACAGCGATGGTTATATCCCTGACGGTATATTCCCGGCCGGTACGGCTATCGAACAACCCGATAAAAAGATTTATACGGTTGGTGCAGATGGAGAAACCTACCAGTCGTTATACGAAAAGGGAGTTATCGAACCTACTCATATTTCAACATGGGTTTTACAAAGAAACGGTTGGGGTAAAGGCGTTGTAAACGATAGCTGGGTAAAGAAACTGAACTATATCGCACTTCGTGAAGTAAGTATCTTTTACCGCATGCCATCCAATCTTGCAAGCAAAGTCGGTGCAAAATCTCTCAGCCTCGGACTTACCGGACGTAACCTGGGATATTTGTTGAACACAATGCCTAACCATGAAAACCCGGAATCTGTACGCGGAACAAAAACGACAGAATTCCGCTGCCCTTCTTTCTCGGCATTTACGGCTAGCTATATGTTCAATATAAATGCAAGTTTCTAATGCTGTCACATTAATTAAAAAAACAAGAAATATGAAATATACATCATTATTGACTGCAACGCTGATAGGTGCAACATTGTTTACTACAAGTTGCAAAGATGATTTTGCAGACATCAATACCAATCCAAGTACAGTGAGTAAAGGGCATCTCCCCTATTTGTTTGCTCAGGGAGTACATGATTTCGAACCGGCCGATTATACATTCTGGTTCTACAACGGTAAATATTACGCACAATTCATACAAGCATTCGTCCCGACAGGCGGTAACACGGAACTCTACAACCGCATGGATCAAACCGGCGGACAAGGCAGTCAAAACTATAACGTTTTAAAGATTGCCCGCGAAATGGACAAGGTGATGAAAGACTTAGGTCCGGATGAAGCTGCCAAATATCAATATGTACGTACATTATTAGATCCGCTGATCGTTTATTTGGGAATGTTCGATACAGATACCTATGGAGATATGCCATTCTCTGAGGCTTGTATGGCACCCTACACAAGCCCGATGTTGCTGACTCCGAAATATGATACAGTACAGGAGCTATATGCAAATTGGCTGGAAATGTTGGATAATACTATTAATATCCTGACAACGACTCCTGCCGTAGCACAAACATTCCCCGGTAGCCAGGACATGGTATATGCAGGCGATATTACCAAATGGGCAAAACTGGCAAACTCCTTAAAGCTGAAAATTGCCGTTCGGTTACTCACACAGGATAAAGCCAAGGCAATTGCCATCGCTGAAGAAGTAGTCAAAAGCCCGGCCGGCGTATTAAACGGAACAGAAGATGACTTCATTTTCAACAAAGGCATCACTGACTATCATTTCAATCCGGGTAATACAGTTGGTTTCGGAGCTCCTAAAAAAGAAGTCGCAGACTTCCTTATTAAGAACAAAGACCCTCGTGTCCGTTTCTTCTACACCAAAAACCATTTCAATTCAAAAGTGGTACAGGCTTTCTATGATGCAGGAAAAGATGTCCCCGCTTATATCGAAGCAAATGTAAACTCAGAAATGGAAAACGGCAAGAAAGTGTTTAAGAGCTGGAAAGGTGCAGGTGAACCTTGGGTACGCTATTACGGTATCCCTGCTGACATCGGTGCAGCCAACCAAACAGTTAAATACGGCGATTATTTCGATGAAAACCGATTTAAACTGGTGGGAGCCTCTGCTGAAAAGAAATTCACTCCCTACTCTATCTTCCAACAGGAGAACTGTCACGGAAACGTGACGTATACTGTTCCGGTCGTACCTGACGGTCCGGTTATCCAGGATAAGGAGAATCATGCATGGTATGGTTTCTATATGACGTCCGGCGAAGTATATTTATATTTAGCTGAATTTAAATTATTGGGAGCAAATCTGCCGTCATCGGCACAAGACTATTTCAGCAAAGCCATTGAATATTCAGTAAAATCCTACGACCGTTGGGCCGGATTAAATCAGATTCCTTATTACGGCACCACCTACGGGTACGACCCGAATGAGGTATCTATCGAGTTAAAAAACGGAGAAATAGAAGCTATGCTGGCTAATCCGGACTATCAATTGACAGGTTCAAAAGAGGAACAACTGGAAAAAGTATACATACAGGAATACATCCACTTCACCTATCAACCGTCCGACCAGTTTGTTGCTGTACGCCGTTCAGGAATTCCTAAAGTGGGAAGTGCCTTGATCCCCTGGCAGCTACTCGGTCCAAACACCGAAGTACCTCGCCGATTGGAAATAGGTATACCTAGTAAAACAGATAAGATGTACGAAATAAAGACAGCATCACTGAAATCTCAGGGATTTACCGGTGGTACAAGTCTCGAACCATCTATTCTTAACCGCGAACGTGTATGGCAGGATGCCGGTGCTCCGAATTATGGAGAAGGCCCCAATTTCTAAGAGAAAGAAATTGCATAGCAGAATCACTACATCTGCTTTTTAGTATATTTTATTGATATGCGATAAGTAAATAGGTGACGCCACTCATAATGACCGGCGTCACCTATTTTTTTATTCTCCATCCTCGATATTCGGTTCCGCCACCAATGTATCCGGCAGTTCCACCGGTTCCGGCCGTTTGGCATAGATACACATCCGTCTGGTCCCGTCTTCTATAAGAATACCGTCAGCCACAAACTGTTTGAGTTCCTTCCGCGCCATATATTGCGAACAACCGTTCAACCCCTGATAGGCCAGCGTCGTGATATAAGCATGCCGCTCCAGATACCATAACAACCTCCTCTCCTTCTCATCCGGAGAAAAATCTGTGCTCTTAGGTTCTTTATAACGCTCCAACGTCATCGATTTCAACTCACGCTTCAGCCGGGCACAACAACGGAAATTCACATTCTTGAAATACACCGATTCACTGCGCAGCTCCTTTTTATCTTCCACCGGACGCGATTGCAGGGATACACTGAAATAAATCCGGACTATATGCTTTAAAAATAAAAGATAGGACTTATTAAGTATTTGACCTGGGTCAACCGTATATCCGACCTGGGGCGAACTTCTGTTTGCCCCAGGGCAACTACATATTCCACCTTGGTCGAACAAATAAAAATATATTACCAAAGATACAAAATACAGGCAGATAAACAACAGTTCTCTCCTTTATTTTCAATAGAAGCAGAAAGTATATCTTTTCTAAAGACAATTGATCTTCACTGGCTCCAAACTGAACGCCGACCATCTACTTGCATTCTACCTCTTTAATGTATAAAACAACGCACATCCGGGATAGATATAGCAGATTTACATTGCTTTATATATAATTCATCCAAAGGTAACGATGTTGATAGATACCTCAAAAGCTACCGACATCCACCCGGATATCGACCATAAAAAGCCTTTACAACACCCGGCTCCACTATTAATAAAGCCATATCCTTTTACTGCCTTTTCTAAAGGTCATGAAAGGAATAATAGACACGACCGGATATCCCAAAAGAACGATATCAGATATTTCTTTAGCTGTCCTGACAATAATCAATACCGTAACACATACCGAAAATAACAAGTGTTTTAAATGACACAAAGGTGTATTTACCAAAATTTATATAAATACAAAATCTAATTCCCTACAGGACTTTCCTTATTTTATTGATTAATATTAACCATACAAACATCCTTCTGCAATCTTAATAAAAGGTAGTTTTTTCCTCAACCAGCAGATGTTAATATTTGTACACCCAAAACATAACACACTAATTAACAGAGATATAACCCTCGTAATTCACTAGAGTTCTTTTAGAACTATGAGGATCGCTAAACACAATTTCAGACAGAGATTAAATTACAAGAGATATACAATAATATATCAAATTAAACATAGAAGTGCTTATTCGCCAAAATAACACTTCAGTAATCTAAAAACTATCAATTATGTTGAAAAACTTAAAGCCTGTCAGCTTAATTCTGATCGCTGGCGCACTCGGTTTCTCAGGGAGCGCATATGCGGATCTGATGCCAAGTAAGCAAAGTACCGGGATTACCCAACAGAATGGGAGAGTCACCGGAGTAGTAGAGGACAACTTCGGACCCGTTGCAGGAGCCTCTATCGTTGTGAAGGGAACCACAAATGGTACCATTACCGACGTGAACGGTAATTTTACACTGGAAAACGTGCAAAACGGAGCCACCATCCAGGTCTCGTTTATCGGCTACGCCACACAGGAAATCCGGTATACAGGACAGCCCTCTCTTCGTGTGTCGTTAAAGGAAGATTCACAAGCTCTGGATGAAGTGGTTGTTACCGCTTTGGGTATGAAACGCGAAACGAAAGCATTGGGATATGCCGTTACCGAATTAAAAGGTGAAGAATTGCTGAACAACGCAATCAACCCGGTTTCTGCTTTACAAGGTAAAGTGGCAGGGGTTGAAATTGCCGGTTCCGACGGTGGTATGTTCGGTGCAACCAAGATCCAGATCCGTGGTGCATCTACACTGGGTAAAAACAACCAGCCTATTTATGTAGTAGACGGCGTTATCCTGGATAACGCGATCCGCGACGGGGATGCAGACTGGACAGCTCATAACTACGACTACGGTAATGAGTTGAAGAACCTGAACCCGGACGACTTCGAGACAGTGTCTGTTCTGAAAGGTGCAGCCGCTACCGCCCTTTACGGTTCACGCGGTTTGAACGGTGCAGTCGTTATCACGACGAAATCGGGTAAAGGCAAACAGGGTATCGGTGTGAATGTTTCGCAGACGTTCGGTATCGACCATATGTTCAAACAACCGAAGTTGCAGAACAAGTACGGACGCGGAAACTATACCGGTAATGTCGGCTATGGTGAAACCGATGCCAGTGGAAACTATTATTTGTATGACAACATCGGCCAGTTCCATCTGAATGCGGCCGGGAATCCGACTCTTACAGGCGGAACAGGTCGTCATTGGGGACCGGCATTCGACGGACGCGACATTGAAAACTATGATTATTCGACAATCGCCTACAGTCCGGTTGAGAATAACTTTAAGGATGCGTATAATTTAGGATTCAACAGCAACACGAACGTATCCGTCAGCGGTAGCAGCGAAAAGACCTCTTTCTATACTTCTCTGTCTTATAAGTATGCAAGCGGTACATTACCGAACAACAGCTTCGATCGCACATCGTTCCTGGCTAAGGCATCCCATAAGATTACCGACAAGATCGAAGTGGAAGCATCTATCGCTTTCGCCAATTCAAATCCGAAGAATGCGCAGCCGAATATCGGTGAGTTGTTCGTAGACGGTACCTGGGGACGTACATACGATACACAGTATTTCCGTAAACGTTATAAAGGAACTCACGGCGGTCTGGCAAGTGCCAGCTATGGCGACGAATACGGTAATAACCCGGGAAGAGATACCTGGTGGGCGATTTATGAAAATGATTATTCACAGAAAGAAACTTCTGTACGTCCGACATTGGTCTTGAATATGGAACTGACCGACTGGATGAAATTCCGTGCGGAAGGTAACTACAACTATTATTACAGACGTTACGAAGAGAAACAACCCGGTTCCGACTATGCAAACAAGAAGAGCGGTTATTATGGAATGGGACTGTATACAAAGGAACAGACCAACCTGAATGCCGCGTTTACGTTCAACAAGAGTGTGGGCGATTTCACATTCGGCGGGTTCATCCGTGGTGAATATTTCAACAATATGCAACAGACCATGGCTGAAAATACAAACGGCGGTCTGGTTGTTCCTAACCAGTATTTTATTGCAAACTCTATCAATACGCCGTCTTACAGCGGTAAGATAGAAGGGGAAAAACGTATGCTGTCTTTATCCTTCCAGGCAAGTGCCAGCTGGAAAGATCAGCTTTTCCTGGATGTGACCGGACGTAACGACTGGTCGTCTGCCCTGGTTTATTCGGATACACATGGCAACTACTCCTATTTCTATCCGTCTATTTCCGCATCCTGGCTGGCTCACGAAACGTTCCGCGAACAGCTTCCGGAATGGATCTCTTTTGCCAAACTGCGCGGATCATGGGCACAGGTTGGTAATGACACGGATGCTTATACGATCAACTCGGCTTATTCATTGCTGACTGCCCAGTTACAAGGTGGCGGTAACGTATATGCTCTGAGCATCCCGTCGACAGCTTATTCTACGAACCTGAAACCGGAACGTAAGAATGCCTGGGAAATTGGTCTGGACTGGCGCTTCCTGTCTAACCGTATCGGTATCGACATGACTTATTATAAGGAAAATACAAAGGACCAGATCATGTCGATCAGCGTTCCGGGTATCTCCGGTATCAGCAATCAGCATATCAATGCCGGTAATATCGAAAACAAGGGGCTGGAAATTGCCTTGAATACGACACCGTTCAAAAACAAAGACTGGCAGTGGGATTTGAACTTTACGTACACCAAGAACAACAATAAAATCGTTGAACTGCACCCGAATGTAGCCGATTATATAGAGTTGTCCGGTAGTGTCGCATATGGAAATTACCGCATTGGCTCGGTGGCAAAAGTAGGTGAATCTTACGGGGTATTGATGAGTGACTCGAAAGCAAAGATCGACGAAAAGACCGGTCTGCCTATATTGAACGCAACTTCCTATTATGGTGGCGACAGAGGTATGCATGCCATGTATTACCAGCGTAGCGGTGAAGCGGAAGTGGTTGGTTCGATGGTTCCTGACTTCCTGGGTTCTGTAAGTACTTCGCTTACGTATAAAAACTGGAGCCTACGTGCTTTGTTCGATATGCGTTTCGGTGGTTATGTAGCGTCTTATGCAAACCGTTACGGTCTGGCATACGGCTTTACGGAAAGCTCCCTGAAATGGCGTGACGCAGAAAACGGCGGTATGAGCTATACTTCCATCTGGGACGGCCAGCAATATAACGACGGTTTGATTCCGGTAGGCCTGATCGAAGGCGGAACATCTATTCCTCTTCCTGACGGAAGCGCTTATACGGTAGCTGCCGGTGGCGAAACATACCAGGCTTTGTATGACAAGGGCCTCGTAGACCCGCAGCATGCTTCGGCATGGCATTACTGGAACAATGCATGGGGAACAGGTGTCGTGAACGACGACTGGGTGAAGAAACTGAATTACATCGCAGTACGTGAAATCACCGTATCTTACAGAATGCCTAACAAGATTGCACACAAACTGGGGGCACAGCATCTGAACCTGTCGGTATCCGGACGTAACCTGGGTTATCTGCTGAATACGATGCCGAACAAGATCAACCCGGAATCTGTCCGCGGTACATCTGCTTCCGAGTTCCGTATCCGTTCTTTCAACGGCTTGACTGCTAACTACACATTTACTATTAATGTTGGATTCTAAACAAAACAAGAAACTTTAAATTAATTGAGACATGAACAAATATAGTAATATATTAATGGGATTCGGCCTGGGTGCAGCCTTGATATGTACCACCGGATGCCGTGACGATTTCGCAGATATCAACTCCAGCCCTTCGCAGGTGACTGTGGGTGACCCGTCTTATCTGTTCGCAATGGCCGCTATGGACTTTGAACCTTTTAGTTATACATTCTGGTTTTATGACGCACCGATGTTGACATCATGGAGTCAGATGGCGGTACCGACCGGCAGCTTTACCGAAAGCTCCGCATTGACGACTGTTACTGGTGGCGTAAGCTATGTGAATACATTGAAACTGGCACATGAAATCACCTATTTACGCTCGAACATGAGCGAGGAAGATGCAGCCAAACATGCCGTAACAGCCGCATGCGTAGATGTTCTAACTACTTATCTGGCACTTTCAAGCAGCGATATCAATGGAGATATTCAGTTTACGGAAGCCGGCAACGCCTTACATGGCGGTACTCTGACCCCGGCTTACGACAGAGTTGCCGATCTGTACACACTGTGGTTGAATCAATTAAATTCAGCTATCACAACATTCACGACTGCCACCGATCAGATTTTTACAAACGAACAGGATATCGTTTATAAAGGCGACCGCACCAAGTGGGCCAAAATGGCTAATTCGCTGAAACTTAGAATCGCTGCCCGTTTGATATCTCAGGATAAAGCAAGAGCTCTGACTATTGCTTCGGAAGTCGCAAATGCATCCTGCGGCTATATCGATTCTTTGGATGATGCCATGTTGTTCAACAAAAGTGTCGTAAACTCAAGCAGTGACGATTACATTTACCACTGGAGTAACGGATTTATGGACGGAATGGCTTCCAACCAGCGTATAGTAGATTTCATGCTTGAAAACAAAGACCCTCGCGTTCGTTTCCTTTATCGTAAAAACGACTGGAACTCTAAAATCATTCAGGAATTCTACGATCAGGGCAAGGCGATTCCTTCTTATATCGAAGAAAACGTTGAATATACCACGTCCGGCGGAAAGAAAACATTCGTGAAATGGAAAGGAATGGGTGAACCTTGGGTTCGTTATTACGGCCTTCCGGTTGAATATAATGCCAAGAACAATTCGGCTGTTTACGGTGAATGGTTTGACTATGAAAACCGTTACAAGATTACCGACGAAAACGGCCAGAGTGCAAAAAGCTATCGCCCCTACTCTATGTACCAGCATCAGATGGTTATCGGACGTTACTATAATTTCACCCTGCCTACAGTTCCCGGCGGTCCTGTAATCACAAGAAACGACAGCCGTCCCTGGTACGGTTTGTATCTGGGTGGAAGTGAGGTAAACCTGTATCTGGCTGAGTTCAAACTATTAGGAGCAAACTTGCCCGGTACGGCTGAAAGCTATTTCACACAAGGTGTTAAACTGTCTGTTCAGGAATATGATAAGGTAGCCGGATTAAACCAGATCGCTTATTACGGTACTACTTATGATTATGATCCGAATGAAGTTTCCATCGAACTGAAAAGCGGAGAGATCGAAGCGATGCTGGCATCAGACGATTACCAGTTGACCGGTTCAGCCAGCGAACAACTGGAAAAAGTATACTTGCAGCAGTTGATCAACTTTACCATGTATCCTTACGATCAGTTCGTTACCGCCCGCCGTTCAGGCTTGCCTAAATTCAATTCACAGTTTATCAGCCGTGAGAATTATGCTTCTATTCCTGTGACCAACTTCCCGCGTCGTTTCCAGACAGGTGTTCCTAACGAGATGAGCCAGTTGTACCAGATCCAGAGAGATGCGTATGCAGCACAGGGTTACACCATTACAGGTGCCGGTGATGCGAATACATCTATTCTGAATTCAGAACGTACATGGCAGGATCAGGGTGCTCCGCAATGGGGTGAAGGGCCGAAGAATTAATTCCTATTAATAACCTCGAAAGAGTAGTTACAGAATCTGTAATTGCTCTTTCACATATTCTACGACAATGAGAACATACCTGTTAATCACCATCCTGTGCTGTATAGCAACCGTAGGTAGTATTAATGCACAGAAGAAACGTCAGATGCTTTTCGAAGACTACTCGAAGGGTGTCGTGTTAATGAAGAACAACTCCAAGACAATGGCAGAACTCAATTACGATGCCGGCAATCAGAAGATGATGTTCAAAAACGGTTCGGAAGAAATGCTCCTTACCAACGTTGCCCAGATCGATACGGTTTATATTGGAAATGCCAGATTCATTCCGACCGGATCCAGTTTCTATGAGATACTACAAATACCGAATGGTCTTATCGGTATAAACTGGTTGTTGAAGAATACTTCCCAGGGGTATAAAAATGCTTTCGGCGTAACGCAACAGGCTAAAGTGGAAACTTTAAATACGAACCAGTTAAACTATAGCACTTACGAAAATCAATACACGGAAGTGTATAAGCTCGCCAATCAGAATGAATATTGCATATTCCGTGATGGTACTCCGCTGAAATTCAAAAATAAGAAATCGCTATTAAAACTCTTTCCCGGCAAAGAGAACCTCATCGAAACTTATATAAAAGAAACGAAAACAGACATGAAGAATGCGAAAGATGTCATCACACTTGTCAATTACTGCCTGGGATTATAATCAGGTTAAATAAAAAACGGGAGACACTGCGTGAAAGCAGGATCACCCGTTTTTTATTCTATATCGAATTCCAATTACTTAAACTCTTTCACTGTAAAAGTAAACTGAAGCGTTGAACACAAGGGTATATATGGATTGGAATAATTTTTTTCCCCGTATCCCAACTGATAAGGGATTATAGTTTCTACCCTCTCTCCTTTACGAATTTTCAGTAAAAGAGCAGATAAACCTTTAATAAGATTCGGACTATCCAAATCTAATTCTTCATCTATCGGATTTCCATCTTTGGTGCCCACGATAATCGTCTTTGAAACCGGAAGTATTCCCAACATAGAAACTTTTACTTTAGAATCTAAAGTCGGAAAAGAATCTACCTGGCCGGTTTCCAGTATACGATACAAGAGTGTGTCTTCTTCTACTACCAATCGGCTATACAACAATTGCCCATCATCTTCCAAGTACTCCTTTCTTTCCTGAAAATAGTCCTGATTATCAGCAATCCATAATTTCTCTTCTTCCGTATGGGCCGGTATTGTCTTCCCATCGTCATCACTACAAGCCGGTAAACCGAGCATCATCACCACCACCCAACATAGGGCCACATAAATTGATTTCATTCTTTACTCACATGATTAAATTCAACATTAATATTTCTTTTCATTCGCCAGATTCCACATATTCAGGAAAGAGGCTTTCGTTATATCAACTATTTTATTCCAATTGATCTTTTCTACATGGTCACTCGGCATATGATAGTCCGGATGGCCGTTGGTATGATACCAGATAATAGGGATCTCACGTTTGGCAAAAGAACCATTGTCACTCCCTCCTACCGGTTTGTCCCAAGCATGATAAATCGGCTTCAGGTTCAGGTTGTATTTCTTGATGTCATTCTTCAGCCAATCCCCGAAAGCCTTGTTTGCTTCTGTATAAAAATAATCGACCTGCTCAGGAACCGCCTCATTCGAGTTACGACCGATCATATCATAATTCAAATATCCTTTAATATCTTTCAGGAAAGAACAGTTCTGCACAAAATACTCCGAACCCAGCAATCCTTTCTCTTCCCCATCCCAGAAAGCAAAGATCACGGTACGTTCCGGTTGTTGGCCCGATGCCAGGAAAGCCTTCGCTACCTGCAAAACAGCCGATACCCCGGAAGCATTATCATCGGCACCATTATAGATCTGGTCGCCGTCCAGCATCGGATCAAATCCCAGGTGATCGTAATGGGCACCGATAATAACATATTCATTCGGATTCTTTCCTTCTATCTTTCCCAGGATATTGCGCATGGATAATTTCTGATGTACCCCTTGTTTCAACTGAGCGATCGAATCCGGATGTACCTGGAAACGTCCTCTCTTCTGGCGTTCTTTATTATAAGCTTCAAAAGGTTGGTAATAAGATTCATTCAAAGGAGCGATACCCATTGTCTTCAAATTGGATACGATATACTCTCCGGCAATACGCCCTCCCAGGAAACCGGCTTCACGCCCTTCCAGTTCGTCACTGGCCAGAAAACCGATATATGCCTCCGCATTCTCTTTATTGATTACATTCAGTCCTTTTTCTATAGGCGACTGTGCCCAAAGGGTTGTAGATAGCATAACGGATGCTACAAATAAACCTGCTCTTTTCATCGTATGATTGTGTTTTACAAATTATTGGAAATAATATAGTTTCAGCTTCCGCGTACAAAGATAGTGCAAATAAGAGCAGAAGCAAAACTTGTTTTGATTATGCCGAATGCAGCCTATCTTCGTTTACCAAGGCAAAGATAGAAGATAAATTGAAGAATTGTAAAGGCTATAAAATAAAAAAAGGCTAATCTTCACTGATCTGCCAGTGTCGAATGCCCATCTTTTGTCTCTCACCAGTCTTTAAAAGACTTTGGTGAAGAGAAAACATCTAATAATATACTAATCTTTTTGTTTAATTTTTTGCGTTATCGCCCATTTCTTGCAACAGGCGGCGGATTTCAGCATTTACTCGCTGACTCATTGTACCATTTCTCATTGACTGATAACGATCAGCCTGATAACGCAACATCGCTAAAGCACGAAGATTTTCTTCATTTCTACTTGTCATCATAATCTTTACATTTTTATGTCTTCCACGCTTGGAAGACTCATTAATAATTAACCTAAACTCTAATCTTTTCTTTTTGTTTACAATGCAAAGATAGACATTTTATTTAAAACTATGCTATAAAACATATAAATAATTTCTATCTTTACATTTATTTAATTTATAAACATATCTTTTTAAAAGCTAAACGTCTTGTTTCACCTCTGTTAATTCACCTGTAACCGAATTAATTACAAAGCCTCTGACCGTTATATCGGAAGGGATCAACGGATGATGAAGAACCTGGTTCACAGTATTCCTAACAGAACCTTCTGACGAATCGAAACCATGTAGCCAGTCTTTAAAGTCGACCCCGCAATAACGTATCATATCGATACGATCGGCAGGAATGCCCCGTTTCTTCATGGCTTCTATCATCGTATCGCTGTCCATATGTTGTGCACCACAATCCGAATGTCCGATGATCATGATCTCAGTTACCCCCAAATCATAGATGGCAACCAACAGACTGCGTATCACACTGCCGAACGGATGCGAAATGACTGCTCCGGCATTCTTTATGACTTTCACATCACCGTTCTTGATACCCAATGAAGCTGGAAGAAGTTCTGTCAGGCGAGTATCCATACAGGATACGATCGCAATTTTCTTATCCGGATACTTATTCGTGATAAACTTTTCGTATCCTTTGTTCTTTACGAACTCTTTATTAAATACTAGTAATTCGTCAATCATATGTTTACTTCTTAGTATAGAAACAACTTACGATCAGATAATGTTCAAATGTTTCAACGCTTTGAATACTCCATCCTCATCGACAGAATCGGTTACATAATCGGCATATCGTTTCACATCGTCTTCCGCATTTCCCATAGCCACGCCAATTCCGGCATGTTCAAGCATGGCAACATCATTGCCACCATCACCGAACGCTACACATTCATTCAACGGTATCCTGAAATATTCCAGCATCTTATCGATTCCGATTCGCTTGCTGCTTCCGGCAGGAACGACATCTGTAAACAAAGGATTCCAACGGGTCGATTCACAATGAGACAAAATCTGCATGATCTTTTTCTCCTGATCGGCAGGAAAGAAAGAAACAAGCTGGTAAACGGTCTCACCCCGTATTTCATTCATCGGACGGATAGGCGGTTCCGGAAAATTCAACATATTGAATATCTCTTCCACCGTTTCATCCTTATAATTCATATAGATATCTTTCTCCCGGACAAATGCACATGGAAAAGATTCTTCCGTTTCCATATAACGGATCAGGGCTTCGACATCCCTATCAGGAATACTGTGTTTATAAATGACTTTATCACCGGCAAAACAATATCCCCCATTCAATGTAACATATCCGTCAAACTGTAAATCTCCCAGATTGTTGATAGAACTGAAGTGACGCCCTGTAGCTATAAAAACTTTAATACCTTTCTTTCTCAACATATCCAATGCTTCGATAGTTGACTGCGGAACTTCGTGGGTCTTAAAACTAACCAATGTCCCGTCTATATCGAAAAAAACTGCCTTAACCATACTTTTAATAACCTAAATTTGATACAAAGATAAGAATAAATAAACACATGCATATTTTATATACCTTTGTAAGTAAGATCTTAATAACAATTTAATAGGTAAACTATGGAATACAGACAATTAGGAGGATCAGGACTATACGTGCCCGTTCTCTGTTTAGGAACTGCTACTTTCGGAGGTACAAATGGTTTCGAAGGTTGGGGACATACCCAGGTAGAAGAAGCCAGACGCATGATAAACCGTTGCCTCGACGCAGGCGTGAATCTGTTTGATACGGCGGATGCATACTCAGACGGATTATCTGAAAAGATATTGGGAAAAGCGATGGAGGGACTGAGAAATAAGTTACTGATCTCAACTAAAGCGACATTCAACCTGAATCCGGAAAGCCGTAATGCAATGGGGTCTTCCCGTTTTCATCTGATCGAAGCTTGCGAAGCCAGCCTGAAGCGGCTGAATACCGATCACATAGATATTTATCACATGCACGGGTTCGATGCCAATACACCGGTAGAGGAAACGCTTCGCGCATTGGACGATCTGATCACAGCCGGTAAAATACGGTATATTGCCTGTTCAAATTTCTCCGGATGGCATCTGATGAAAGCATTGTCGGTCTCCGAACGATACGGCTGGAGCCGTTATGTGGCACAGCAGGTGCATTATTCATTGCTTAACAGGGAGTTTGAATGGGAGTTAATGCCACTGGGTATCGATCAGAAAGTCGGCTCTATTATCTGGAGTCCTCTTTCTGCCGGGCGTTTAGGTGGAAGATACAGAAGAAATAATCCGATACCGGCTGACGGACGTGTAGCTCGCGGCGGCAGTCCTATTCCTGACGAAGCGACATCTTACGAACGGTTGTACAATATTATGGATGTATTGGATGAAATAGCCGAAGAGACGGGACATACCGTTGCACAATGTGCGTTGAACTGGTTATTGCAACGTCCTACTGTTTCCAGCCTGATCATTGGAGCCAGCACAGAGGAACAATTAAAACAAAACCTGGAAGCTGTCGGATGGAATCTGACACCGGAACAGGTAAAACGTTTAGATGATGCCAGCCAGGTCACTCCCGTTTATCCTTATTGGCATCAGGCGCAGTTTCCATTCCTGAATGCACAGATTCAGTTTTAGAACCTCATTTAACTTCATAAAAAAACGGAACCTTCTTTCGAAGATTCCGTTTTTACTATTTAGATGATCAAATAATCAATTATTCTTCAACACCCCATTGCTGTTTAGCCAAACGCTTGTAGTTATTCAGTCTCCACTTAGCGTTGTCTTCAGCAGCCTGGAACAATTCGCCTGCTTCAGCCGGGAACTGTTTTGTCAGAGATGCAAAACGAACTTCACCCTTCAGGAAGTCCTGGAACTTACTCCAATCCGGTTCTTTGCTATCCAAAGTGAACGGATTCTTGCCTTCTTCTTCCAATGCCGGGTTGTAACGCCACAAGTGCCAGTAACCGCATGCTACTGCATCAGCTTCTTCCTGCTGGCTCTTGCCCATACCCTTCTTCAAACCGTGGTTGATACAAGGAGCATAAGCGATGATCAATGAAGGACCGTCATAAGCCTCAGCTTCACGGATCGCTTTCAATGTCTGTGCCTGGTCAGCACCCATTGCGATCTGGGCAACATATACGTAACCGTAAGTTGTAGCCATCAGACCCAGGTCTTTCTTACGTACTCTCTTACCTGCAGCAGCAAACTTAGCGATTGCACCGACCGGAGTAGCTTTAGAAGACTGACCACCAGTGTTAGAATAAACTTCGGTATCCAGAACCAGAATGTTAACGTTCTTACCAGAAGCAATCACGTGGTCGAGACCACCGTAACCGATATCGTAAGAAGCACCGTCACCACCGATGATCCACTGTGAGCGTTTTACCAGGAAGTGAGAAAGTTCCTTGATCTGTGCGCTGAGCGGACAGCCGTGAGTGATACCTTCTTCAGCAATAGCGATTATCTGAGGAGCCAATTCTTTTGTCTTATCAGCATCATTCTGATTTTCAACCCATGCTTTAAGTACTTCTTTTACTTCGGCAGGAGCATTTTCACCGGCGATAATTGCGTTCATTGCATTCGTCAGACGGGCACGCATCTTTTCGTTAGCCAGTTCCATACCCAAACCGAATTCACAGAAATCTTCGAACAATGAGTTAGCCCAAGCCGGACCCTGTCCTTTATTGTTTGTTGTGTACGGAGTTGATGGAACAGAACCTGAATAGATAGAAGAACAACCTGTTGCGTTCGCTACCATTTCACGGTCACCGAACAACTGAGTTACCAACTTCACATAAGGAGTTTCACCACAACCGGAACAAGCGCCTGAGAACTCAAACAACGGAGTTGCAAACTGAGAGTTCTTCACGTTAGCTTTGATATCAACCAGATGTTGTTTGCTTGTAACCTTTTCTGCACAGAAATCCCAGTTCGGAGCTTCAGCCAACTGAGTTTCCAAAGCAGCCATCTTAAGCGCTTTACCACCCTTCTTCGGATTACCCGGACAAACATCGGCACAGTTACCACAACCCAAACAGTCGAGAACGTCAACCTGGATACGGAACTGCATTCCTTCAAATTGTTTACCTGTAGCTTTCAAAGAGTTATTGAATGGAGCAGCAGCCTGTTCAGCAGCATCCAATACGAACGGACGGATAGAAGCGTGAGGACAAACATACGCACACTTGTTACACTGAATACAGTTATCCGGTTCCCAAACAGGAACAAAAGCAGCTACACCGCGTTTTTCATATTTAGCTGTTCCCTGATGCCATGTACCGTCTTCAATACCTTCGAATGCAGAAACCTTCAACAGGTCACCATCCTGAGCATTGATAGGACGAACTACTTCGTTGATGAAAGCAGGATCGTTGTTTGCTACAACTTCATCGTCCGGCAGGTTAGCCCATGACGGATCCACCGTCAGTTGAGTATATTCACCACCACGATCGACAGCAGCATAGTTCTTATTAACTACATCTTCACCTTTTTTACCGTAAGACTTCACGATGAATTTCTTCATCTGTTCGATAGCCAGGTCAACAGGAATTACACCTGTGATACGGAAGAATGCAGACTGAAGGATTGTATTGGTACGGTTACCCAAACCGATTTCCAATGCGATCTGAGTTGCATTGATATAGTAAACAGTAATGTTTTTCTGAGCGAAATAACGTTTTACCTTATTCGGCAGGTGTTTAGCCAACTCTTCGCCATTCCATACAGTGTTCAGCAGGAATGTACCGTTTTCACGCAAACCACGAGTTACATCGTACATACGCAGGTAAGCCTGAACGTGGCAAGCAACGAAGTTCGGAGTATTTACCAAATAAGTGGAACGGATCGGATGGTCACCGAAACGCAGGTGAGAACAAGTGAAACCACCAGACTTCTTAGAGTCGTAAGAGAAGTATGCCTGGCAATATTTATCTGTATTGTCACCGATGATCTTTACAGAGTTCTTGTTAGCACCCACAGTACCGTCAGCACCCAAACCGTAGAACTTAGCTTCGAACATACCTTCGCCACCCAAAGCGATTTCTTCTTTCTGAGGAAGAGAAGTGAATGTAACGTCGTCTACGATACCCAGTGTAAACTGGTTCTTAGGCATCGGTAATGCCAGGTTTTCATAAACGGCAAGGATCTGAGCAGGAGTAGTATCCTTAGAACCCAAACCATAACGGCCACCAACGATAACAGGAGCATTTTCTGTTCCGTAGTAGCAGTCTTTTACATCCAGATACAAAGGTTCGCCGGTAGCACCCGGTTCTTTTGTTCTGTCAAGAACAGCGATACGTTTAGCAGTCTTAGGAACAGCAGCCAGGAAATGCTTAGCAGAGAACGGACGATACAAGTGAACAGAAACCAAACCGACTTTTTCACCCTGAGCCGTCAGATGGTCGATAGCTTCACGGGCAGCTTCTGTTACAGACCCCATAGCGATAATTACGCGTTCTGCATCTTCTGCTCCATAATAATCGAACAAACCATATTTACGACCTGTAAGTTTGGAGATTTCGTTCATATATTCTTCTACGATAGCAGGAACTGCTTCATAGTATTTGTTCGATGATTCTCTGTGCTGGAAGAAGTGATCCGGGTTTTCAGCCATACCACGAGCTTCCGGTTTTTCCGGATTCAATGCACGTGCACGGAATTCAGCCAACGCCTTTTGGTCGATCAGCGGAGCCAGGTCATCATTTTCCAACGCTTCGATCTTCTGGATTTCGTGTGATGTACGGAAACCGTCGAAGAAGTTCACGAAAGGTACGCGAGACTTGATAGTAGCCAGATGAGCAACACCGGACAGGTCCATAACTTCCTGTACAGAACCTTCTGCCAACATAGCGAAACCTGTCTGACGGGCAGACATTACATCCTGATGGTCACCGAAGATACACAAAGCATGAGATGCCAATGTACGGGCAGACACATGGAATACGCAAGGAAGCAACTCACCAGCGATCTTATACATGTTCGGGATCATCAGCAACAATCCCTGAGAAGCTGTGTAAGTTGAAGTCAGAGCACCGGCTTGCAAAGAACCGTGAACTGCACCTGCAGCACCACCTTCCGATTGCATTTCCTGTACCAAAACCGTTTCGCCGAAGATGTTCTTACGTCCGGCGGCAGCCCATTCGTCTACATATTCTGCCATTGTAGACGACGGAGTGATGGGATAGATAGCGGCTACTTCGCTGAACATATAGGAAATATGTGCAGCAGCCTGGTTACCATCACAGGTCAAAAATTTCTTCTGTTTTGTCATAGACTTTTACTATTAGTATTTAAAAGAATTTTATTAGTATAAAAAGCCAAAAAGCCAAAGCGGGATCATGTTGCCATCTCCTACTTCAACCTTATCAATCGCATAGTATAAATCGGGATTGTTTTTCACCTTCATACTTTCCTCTATCCTGAAATTATACTTTTCATTTACCAGAAAGTGAGCATTCTTTATTCCTTCATTCAGTTTATTGTCTTTCAAAAGCTGGTTATAGAAAAAAGATTCGCGCACAGCCTGTAGGTTAACCTCCATCGGACGGATGGGGTACATCAGATTCGAATTATACATATATACGGTAGAGGGCTTTTTCGGGAACGATTCACCTACCGGATATAACATATTCATCAAACGGGCATCGGTCAGATACTTAATATAATTCATCACTGTTGCCCGAGATGTTTCTATATCTTTACTTAACTGACTTACATTCGGCGTACACGGCGCACTGACAGCCAGCAAATATAATAATTTTCGGAGCTTAGGCAAATAACTTTGCTCGATTTGTTTTATATATAAGACATCTACCTCCAACATCATATTCATTGTTTTCAGCAGATTCTCGGAGAAATTGCGTTTCTCCAGAAAAAAAGGATAAAAACCATGATGCAGGTAATCCTGAAAATAAGCCATCGGTTTGGCTACCGAACAGATATTACGGGCAATCTCCTGGTGGTTTGCGAGCACTTCCTCGAATGTGTAAACCGGAAAATTGTTTCCCGACATCAGATTCAGAAACTCACGGAAAGAAAAACCACGCAAATTATATGAAACGACTTTACCCGAGAGATCCGGATTCTCTTCCTTCAACCGCATAACCGATGAACCGGAAAAGATAATCTTCAGATCTTCAAAATTATCATAACAGTAACGTAACTCTTTCGACCATCCTGAATATTTGAAAACCTGGTCGATCAACAGCACCTTCCCTCCTTTCGCCCTGAATTCAGAAGCAAAATCGACTAAAGTACGTTCTGTAAAATAAAAATGATTCAGATTAATATATAGGCACTCTTTATTATCAGCACCAAAATGTTCGCGGGCATAATCCAGTAAAAACGTAGTTTTACCTACTCCACGAGAGCCTTTGATACCGATCAACCGGTCATTCCAGTTAATCTCATCCATCAGCCCCCGGCGTACCGGTGCATGCAAATGTTCTACAAGGTATTTATGTGTTTTAAAGAATGCTTCCACCTTATTAATTGAAAATTGATAATTGAAAATTTTCGACACAAAGATAAGCATCTTTTCTTATTTGCAATGCCGAGATTGCAATTTTATCATAAAAAGATAAACTTCAAACTAACAAAACAAATAAACCGAACGCAGATGTTGCAGACGAGCGCAGAATAACACAGATATTTAATATCAATAAAAAAATCTGCGTTAATCAGCGTACTCTGCGACATCTGCGTCCGGTAAATTATGTCTTTTGAAGCACTATCATCGACCTAAAAGACCTATATATATTGATTTTATTCAATTACCGTCACCCAATTGTAAATATCCGGCTCGTCACCATACTGGATACCACGTAGTTTATTATATAACTTTTCACAAACAGGACCCGGTTTGCCATCTTTGGCAATTACATAAGACTTATCGATGTCCAGATCGTCGATTTGTGAGATCGGAGCGATAACGGCTGCTGTTCCGCATTCCGCCGCTTCATCAAATGTAGCGAGTTCTTCTACCGGAACCGGACGACGTTCGACGGTCAGGCCCATATCGGCTGCCAATTGTTGCAAACTCTTATTGGTGATAGAAGGCAGAATGGAATGAGACTGCGGGGTGATGTAGCTGTTGCCACGGATACCGAAAAAGTTTGCGGGACCGCATTCGTCCAGATATTTCTTTTCTTTCGGATCCAGGTAAAGAACGGCTGCATAACCTTTTTCTTTCGCTTTCTCTCCGGCAACGAGACTGGCTGCATAGTTACCACCGACTTTGATAGTACCTGTACCCTGAGGCGCAGCACGGTCGTATTCACGCATGATACAAACCTTCGACGGTTTGAAACCACCTTTGAAATAAGGACCTACCGGCGTTACGAATATCATGAACATATATTCGGGAGCCGGCTTCACACCAACCTGTGCACCCAAACCGATCATCAGCGGGCGGATATATAATGCTGCTCCACTCTCGTAAGGAGGAACAAAACGTTCGTTCAATTTCACTACCTTGCGAACTGCTTCTTCAAACATTTCCACAGGAAGTTCAGCCATCTTGATACCACGGCTGGAAGCTTGCATACGTTTGCCGTTTTCATCCATACGGAATACACGAATCTTTCCGTCTTTTCCCTTGAATGCTTTTAACCCTTCAAACGACTCCTGTCCGTAATGGAGGCAAGTAGCTGCCATGTGAATATTGATAATTTCAGAAGAACTAACTTCCAATTCACCCCACTTACCATCGCGATAGTAACACCGTACATTGTAGTCTGTCTTCATATAACCGAATGCAAGATCAGACCAATTCATATTTTCCATATAATGTCGTAATTAGATTATGAACGCAAAAGTAAGCTATTTCAGATGATAATTGTTACTTTTGCAGCAAAAATAATTAAAATATGAAAGTTATTGATCTGATCAACGGCAGCAAAAGTACTGCTTTCTCATTCGAAATACTTCCGCCCTTGAAAGGGAACAGCATACAGAAAGTGTATAATGTGATTGATAAACTAAAAGAATTCAATCCCAAATACATTAATATCACCTCACATCACAGCGAATATATATATAAGACGCTCCCTGACGGAAGTTTCCAGAAAGTGAATATCCGCAAACGTCCGGGTTCGGTAGCCATTGCTTCCGCTATTCAGAATAAATATGGTATTCCGGCCGTTCCGCATATCATCTGTAAAGGGTTTACGAAAGATGAGACGGAATATGCCTTGATCGACCTCAACTTCCTGGGTGTTTACGATCTGCTGCTGCTCCGCGGAGATGTGAAAACACTGGAAGCCGGACAAAACACCGAGCTATATCATGAGCATGCAACCGACCTGCAACAACAGGTGAATAATTTCAACAAAGGAATTGCTATAGACGGTTCTACCTTTGAGGCTAACGAAACTCCGTTCTCATACGGCATGGCTTGCTACCCGGAAAAACATGAGGAAGCTCCGAATATGGAATCGGATATCTTTTACCTGAAAGAAAAAGTGAAGAACGGAGCCGATTATCTGGTTACACAGATGTTTTTCGACAATGAAAAATATTATTCTTTTGTAGACCGCTGCCGCGCAGAAGGAATCACGGTTCCGATCATTCCGGGAATCAAGCCGGTCGTGTTCAAAAACCAGCTGACAGTATTACCGAAGATCTTCCGTTCCGATATTCCGGAACCTTTTGCTGCCGAACTGCGCAAGTGCAAAAATGACGATGAAGTCAAAGCAGTAGGCGTAGAATGGTGTATCCAACAATGTAAAGACCTGATCGCCCACGGGGTGCCAAGCCTGCATTTTTATACGATGATGGCTACAGACAGCGTTTATAAAGTAGCGAAAGAAGTATATTAAACCCGTCGACAAAACCAGTTCGACCAGGAGACAATGGGTTGGATAAAAAGCATGATGCTGACGAAATACGGGGGACATTGCTATGTCCTATAAATCAGAGGTAGGTGTAAACTGAATTAGAGGTAGGTCTAAATCCGTTTACACCTACCTCTAAATTTATTTAGACCTACCTCTAAATTTATTTAGACCTACCTCTGTCTGAAAAACCATCAGATTGTTTTATGCAGATCAATTGAATGACTTTACACTGTGATGCGGTTCAAATCCTTATCTTCACAATTATAAAAACCATCGATATGAATATTGTTTTGCGGATCGATCTCTACGATAGCAAAACTATTATTATCGGGCAATTCCCCTTCTATCATCCCTTTCATTGTCCAATAGTGGATATTATTACGGAAACTGTAATGTCCGGCATGATGATGTCCCTGAAATACAGCAAGTATATTTCCATTTGCCTCCAACAAAGGAACGATTTCGTCCGCATTACTTACACAAAGCGCCTTGCCAATATCAGAAAAACGATCCAGTAACTGATGTATAAAGATGACGACAGGTTTGTCTTTCTCCTTTAATTCTTCCTGCAACCACAAGACCTGATCTTTAGGAATAAAAGCCTTTGTCCAATCAAAATTTCCTGTATCATAAGGTGTTCCGTCCAGATTATGATTTGCATCCAGTACTATGAATTTTACATTATTACAGATAAATGAGTAATATGTTTTCTTATCGGCATCGCCATGATTGGAGGTATGTTGTAAAAAATCCTCTTTTGAGATACTGTCCATATCATGGTTCCCTAAAACATGATAAACAGGCCCCTGGAAAGTTTGAAACTCTTTTTCTATTTCATCCAGATACGTAAGGGTCTGCTCTCTCTGAGGCACATTGTTCTGGTCTTTAAGATCACCCAACTCGATCACGAAATCCAGATTTGAATCATTGAAAACACCGATGGCCTCTTTCAACTTTTCCATTGTCTGAGGGAAATAACGTGTTCCGTAAGGTTCACGTCGTGAATAGTGCAGATCTGTCACAATCCCAAAGCGAACGGGACGTTGCTGACGGTCACAGGATATAAAAGAAGGAGAAGCAGCCAAAAGCAATGCTCCCCCGCATGTTTTTTTCAAAAATAAGCGTCTGTTCATCATATTATAAGTTTCATAGATTTAAAAGTCAATCAGCACGCTGTCAGACACAACATACCCCTGATATCGACTTACAAAGTTAATAAAAAGTCAATACCTTTGACTATAAGCACCTATCTACCGCTTACATCACATGTTCCAAATACTCTTTTAATATCAATGCATGATTATGATCCGGACTTTTTGCGGCGTAAAGCAATGTCACTACCGGATACTTTTTTATCTCTTCAACAAACGTCTTTGCTGCATCCGAACCGCTCAGTTCCTTTTGGTATAATGCAGCAAACTCATTCCATCTTTCATCGGGCGCCTGATGAAACCATTCACGTATTTCAGGAGAAGGCGTTACGTCTTTTGCCCATAAATCATAATGGACAGCCTCTTTTTTCATACCTCTCGGCCATAAACGATCGACAAAAACCCTATAGCCGTCTGAACTTTCCGGATTTTCATATATCCGTTTTAACTTTATCTGTGTCATATTTATTACATTTTCTATATAAACAAGGTTTATGGCCATATTGTTAGTATTCATTTCTTTCCTATATTTTCTACATTTTCTCAGAACTTTCCAGCAGTCCATGATGTTTATTAAGTACAAAACATAAAACTAAAAGTATTATGAGTACAACAGTAAAATCGGAACAAAAAGAAAAAGCAGCCCATACATCAAACAAAGAGCTAGCAGCATTTATCGGAGAACTTTTCTCATTCAACAGTAGTCTTAAACTTTTTCATTGGAGCGTAACCGGAGCAGGTAGTTATGCTAAGCACATGGCATTGGATGAAGCCGTTGCTTCAGTGCTCGATGTGATCGACAGAATTACGGAAACAACATACGCAATGGTGGGCGACCTGCAAATAACAATTCCTGAAACAAAAACGCCGAAGGATATTGTAAAACATGCGTCAGATTTCTACAACTACGTAGAAAAACACAGAGATCTGTTCCCTGAAGCATTCTCACAATCCATTATCGACGACTATCAGGAAGCGATCCAACAGTTGCTTTACAGATTGGTCAGATTACAATAAACGACCGAACGGTCAGCAAGTTATTTTTTAGAGTTTATATATTTACAAAAAAGGAGCTGTCTTTATTGACAACTCCTTTTTATATTTTTCAGACTTCTGAGTATTCATATCTCACAAACAAACCTATCTTTGTTAAATGGGACAGATAGGAATAAAAAAATTAGAGACAGATATACAAACTCGTAATGATCTATGTGTTACACAAAATCCTTACGGAGAATTTGAGTTGACAAGTATCTATAATGAAACCCAATCAATCGGTGGACACAGGCTATTAAAAGATTGGGTAACCTATCCCATCAGCGACATGGAGGTACTTCACAATCGCATCGAATCCATCCGGGTCGGAGGAATCGCAGATCTGAAAATAGATGGTGATTCTTTGGATTTTATCGAATATTATTTGAATTACGACGAGCCGCCTCCTATAACAACGCTGGAAGTTATCTCTTACTATCAATGGCTAAAAAACCAATTCCAGAATAATCCATGGAATTATATAAAAAAACGGGGATGTTTGTACTTATGCGAACTGATCAGGGAATTGCGAAAAATATCATCTGCTGAATATGAAGCAGGTCAACCAAATGCAGTCAGACGAACCATACGAATGATCCATTCTTATATGGAAAGCAGCACATTCGCTTCTATTCCTGACAAAGAGACTGCATGTAGTTGCTACGAAACAGACCAACTCGATTATATTTTCCGTAATAAAGGTAAAGTGGCGGTTCAGGGAATACTCGAAATAGTATATGAACAGGATGCATTCCAATCAGCACATAAAATAGCCGACGAAAAAGGCTACTGTTATCCGGAATTGTATTCCGACAGTTCCAGGTTAGTCATACACGATTTCTTCCATCCCGCATTGTCGAAGGCTGTACCTAACAGTTGGAATCTGGAAGAAAAACACATAAATATTTTCACGGGGTCCAATATGGCGGGTAAATCGACTACACTAAAAGCATTATCATCGGCTATCTGGCTAGCTCATGCGGGGGTACCGGTACCCGCAAGCCGAATGTTTTGCCCGGTATATAATGGCCTTTTCACTTCCATCAATTTACCGGACTCTTTAAAAAAGGGAGAAAGTCATTTTTATGCAGAAGTGCTGCGAATCAAGAATATATTGAAAAAGGTAAGGGATGGGAACGGCTACTTCATCGTATTCGATGAACTTTTCCGGGGAACAAACGCCCGGGATGCCTATGAAGCATCGGAAATAGTACTTGGCCTATTGAATAAACATACCAAGAGCAAATTCCTCCTTTCCACTCATATCATAGAACTTGCAGAGACTTTTTATAATGAAAAGACATGTCAGTTCAACTATATGGAATCTGAAATAAAAGATGATCGTTTCATCTGTAGCTACAAGTTGAAAGAAGGAATCTCCGAATCCCGCATCGGCAGCTGGCTTGTTAAAAAAGAACTAACCATAGATTAATCCACCGCCCACTGCTTCATCTCGTACATATCCAGATACTCTTCCCATTCCGGATCGACTTCTGTATAGATAGATATCGGAAGCAATTCGAACGGTGCCAACGCTTCATTCAACCGTTCGCCGAAGACACGGACCGTACGGGTATAATAAACCCACACCTTCTCTCCTGCCCCGGTATAAACACCTGTCAGAATAGATAATTTATCTTTTTCCATCGCCTTCCGCAAAGTTTCCTGAACGGTTTCCATTTTCTCTGCGAGTTCATCCTCCGGCATACCTTTATCATCTCCTTCATACTTCCAGGTGATCTCAGCACGTTCCTTGAATTTTCCCGACTGGATAAACTCCGTCAACTCATCACGCCCGCTAACCGTAATCAAATGCCCCGCCTCATCTTCCGAAAGCGCAGTAAACCACTCATTGCTTAATTTCATATGTATTTATTTTATTTCCTGTTTTTATTAGATGACAAAGATACTGGTTTATAAAACTCCTTCAGTAAAAAAACTTACTGAAAGTGCTTTATTTTACCGCCCCATACCAACATTAAATTTTACAGTCGTAAATACTGATCCTAAACGAAAATACATTCCATAGGTTCCATACGGACCATAGTTCTTATCAACCGGTTTCAATAATGTAATAGTTAATTTCCCATCATTAATCTGTATATCGAAAGCATCCTTCTCGCTGTCCAAATAATCATTGAAAACACATTCCACATCTTTAGGCAACGTATATTCAAGACTTTCTCCTACATAATCAATATACCCCATGAGCTTTTCATACTCAGGAAGTTCCGGAGCTTCGGGATAGGTCAATGCATATTTAACGGTAGCACCTGTCATCACATTTTCATTAACTATCGGAGAAACCACATAAGCCTTATAATAACCTGATCCTACCAAAACGGCACACTTTCCTGAAGGAAATTCACGCAAAACATCCCGGTCATATATCTGATATAAATGCCCCGGAACAACAGCTACCTCCCGAGCAAGATTATTCAATTGCAACTGGACATCCACCCCGAGTCCGGAAGTTTCTCCTGCATCGGCAATGTAACACGAATAAGTTTTAAAGTTGTTGGATTTGTTGATATAAACATCAGAATTACCTAATATCGTCTTTCCTTTTTCCTCGTTCAACATATTCAGCGTAACGGCATCATCCGGATCTTTGATTTCATCATCACCACAACTCACCAAATTAAATACACAAAGGAACAACGATAGCATTCCGAATAAATGTTTAACTTTCATACTCTCTTTTATTTAATTAATTCAAACTTAAAACTCACCCGATTTAATCTCATTTTTCCGCTTCTTCCACAACTGCCAGCTATTAAAAATATTCTGCCAAATATTACACACCAATCATCACATACAACCGATTATCAATAAACAATCCTACCTATTACTAATAGTGGGTAACAAAAGACATTTACTTGCCCAAAAAGAAACAATATTTTCGCTTTACAATAGCTTTTTCAGTTCCTCAATGTCCGGTAGGGCGTTACGAAGTCGTTCCGGCATATCTTTGGATGCACGGTAAGTAGCGACTCCCATCGGCTTATTATAATCACGAACTGCAAATTCTACAAAGGTTTGATTCATTTCTCTACAAAGGATTATTCCGATAGAGGGATTTTCATGTGGCTTTCTGATATATGTATCTAAAGCAGATAGATAAGTATTCAATTGTCCTAAATAGGATGTACGGAATTTCCCTGATTTCAACTCTACCGCGACCAGAGAATTAAGTTCCCGATTGAAAAAGAGCAAATCAATGAACACTTCTTCTCCTGCAACCTCCACACGGTATTGATTGCCTATAAAGCTGAAATCTTGTCCAAAGGTCATGATGAACTTCTTCACATTGGCTACAATCGCCTTTTCCACTATCTTTTCATCTAAATCTTTCTCTTGTTCATCCAATTCCTCCACATTGATGAAATCAAGCAAGTATTCATCTTTGAATGAACAAACAGCTTTAAGTGCATGCTTTGTATCGGGTAATGTTTGTGCAAAATTATTAGGTAAAGTTCCCCGATGACGGTATAGGTCTGCTTTTAAATAATCCCTTAAAGTATATTTGCTCCAATAGCGAGTGGCACACTCATGTATATAAAACAATCGTGCTTCCAAACTCTTAGCTTTAGATATGATTTCTGTATGATGACTAAAGCCGATTGAAAGGAAATCTGCCCAATTAAATTCGTCAGCCGCTGGCTGGCGAATTGCATTCAACAGCAATTTTTCATCCAACACAAAATCGTCAACCGCTGGCTGGCGATTTAAAACGATCTCCCATTCTTCATAGAAAATCCGCATATTCTTTATATTCGAAGCTGAAAATCCTCTTAGTCCCGGTAACTCTTTCTGCAACATGGAAGATATCTGCTCAATTGCGCCTTTCCCCCAAAAGCCTGTACGAGAGTTTTCCGACACGTAACGTCCAATACCGTAATAAAGAGACAGCTGCACCTTATTCACCGATACGACAGCACGGTGTTGACTGCGCAAAATAGCCTCTTTTATGGCCTTCACTGCTTCTACATAATTCTGATTTATATTCATTTACACTTTGGTGTTATTATTTGCAAAAGTACAAAATAATGATATCAAAAAGAAAGCAAAGGTGTTTTTCTCTTTTCGTCTGCATGTTAGTATTGAAGTCAGCTATTCCATATTTTTCCGCTTCTTCCACAACTGCCAGCTATTAAAAATATTCTGCCAGAGTACGTAAGAACCCGGGCCCACCGATGAAACAGGGTCCAGATAGGTATAAGCCATCCAGATAGCCAACACAGTATTTTTCTGTCCTAAAGCCTGACCGGCACTGATACGGTCTTTGTAGATCGTACCGATCCGTTTACCCAGGTAGAATTGAAGGGCACAAGTGATAAAACCGGCCAAAGCGATCAGTATTTGTACGCTCCCCGGAACCTCACTGGTCATCAAAGACTTCACCGTCTGCCCTGTTACAATAGCTAACGCTGCTCCCCACAAATAAAAAGCCAGATCATGAAAGCCCAACAGGAAATGATGAACTTTCGGAAGGACATATCGGAAGAACAAAGCCAGGAAAAACGGGAACAGCAATAAAGGAAATACTTTACCCAATATCTTCAGGAATGCAGTAAAAAAAGTAATATCCGCATGCGGCTCAACCAATGGAAAGATCAAGGGGACAGCTACTGCCGCCAATATATTAGATAATAATGTATACGTAGTCAGGCTGGAAGCACTTCCGCCCAGTTTCCCCGTAATGACCGCTGCAGCTGTTGCCGTCGGACAGATAAGGCATACCATAGCAGCCTCAAACACCTCCCGGTAAGAACCGTCCATCGGGATAAATATCAATAAAGCAGCCAAAACCGAAGCCGAAACAATCTGAAAAAGTAACAACCATCCATGCCAGGGTGAAGGCATCAATTCCCGCCAGTCTACCTTACAAAAGGTTAACAGTAACTGTGCAAAGATCAGGAAAGGGGTAATATAAGCAACGAAAGTATTGACAAACGGTTTTGTCGGCTCCAGAAATGTGAAGTTGGCAAATACAAAATAACCTAACGCACCGGCCAACATTGCAATAGGCAATGTCCAGTTTTTCAGAAATTTCAACATGAGACCTATTCTATTTTATTCCGCTGTAAACTTACAAAACATCTGTTACTTTCTGACTATAATGTCACCGAAATCCGACAAATACTCTCCGGAACAAACTAAAAACACATCACAATCCCTTTCAAATCCCTGGCAAACTGCGTATATTCATCCTGGGTTATTTTCCCTTTCGTAGTCAGGACAACCAGATCATGACCGTGAAATCCTTCGCGATACGGCGGATGGATATGCGGATACGGATTTGCAGAAAAACCGTTCAATTCATAAAAATGAAGCCGTTTGGCCGAAACATCATCCGTTACCGGATCAATTTCCAGCAAAAGCCTTTTATCACAACTATCCTGCAAGGCTTTCAGCACAATACTTCCATATCCTTTTCCTCTCAGATCCGTATGAATAGCGAAATGTTCGATATATAAATAATGAGTAAATTCCCAATAGGCAATAAAACCGACAAACGTCCCGTCCTCCACATAAGCAACTAAATGATAAGAAGGAGAAGAGAAAGCCAACAACTGCTGTTCCTCCGTCCGTTGCTCGAAGATTGGAAAACTAATCCGATATAACTGTTCAAAATCTGCATATAAAGGAGATTGCTTATCTGCCACTCTTATCTGTTTCATCCCTGCACGTTTTTGCTTTACAAAAAATTAGCCGAATAGTTCTATCCGGCTAACTTCTTCTTATCTATGATATTATTTTATTTACGAAAAGGAGCTTTCACAACCTGTGCTTTCAGGTTACGGTTACGAACCTTTACAAAAAATTCAGAACCGACTTTCGCATATTCGGGTTTCACATAGCCCATACCGACACCCTTCTTCAATACAGGAGACATAGTTCCGGATGTAACCACACCGATCACGTTATCTTCCGCATCAACGATCTCATAACCGTGACGGGGAATACCTTTATCTACCAATTCGAATGCACACAATTTACGTGTCACACCTTCTTTCTTCTGACGTTCCAGTTCCGCACGGTTGGTAAAATCCTTGCCGTCTACAAATTTAGTGATCCAACCCAATCCGGCTTCGATCGGAGATGTCGTATCATCCAGGTCGTTACCATACAGGCAGAATCCCATTTCCAGACGAAGCGTATCGCGTGCTCCCAGACCGATCGGCTTGATACCTTCCGGCTTACCGGCTTCGAAGATAGCATTCCAGATAGTCATGGCATCATCCAGGTAGAAATACAATTCAAAACCACCGGCACCGGTATAACCCGTATTGGAAATGATCACGTTCTTGCAACCGGCAAATTCGCCTGTTACAAATGAATAATAAGGTATGGAAGAAAGATCGACCGGAGTCAGGCGCTGAAGCACTTCCACAGCTTTCGGTCCCTGTACAGCCAACTGACCGGTACGGTCGGAAGAATTTTCCAATTCTGCACCGACAGTGTTATGGCTTACACACCAATCCCAGTCTTTTGCGATATTACCGGCATTGACAACCAACAGATATTTTTCCGGTTCGAAATGGTAAACCAACAGGTCGTCCACAATACCACCTTTATCGTTCGGGAAGCAAGTATACTGTGCTTTGCCTAAAGGCAGAACAGATGCGTCGTTGGAAGTAATACTCTGGATAAAAGCCAGTGCGTTCGGACCTTTCACCCAAAATTCACCCATGTGAGATACATCGAATACACCTACACCATTCACAACGGTCATGTGTTCATCAATAATGCCGGTATACTCGATTGGCATGTTATAACCGGCAAATTCGTGCATTTTTGCTCCCAATGCGATATGCACATCGGTAAACGGAGTCGTTTTCATGTTATTAATTTCGTTTAAGATTTTTGAGCTAACAGCTCGGTTATTTTTATGATTGTTTGCATACTTTTTTCCAGCGAGTTAACCGGAAGGAACTCATAACGTCCGTGGAAGTTCAGGCCGCCCGCAAAAATATTCGGACAAGGCAATCCCATAAACGACAGACGTGCCCCGTCCGTACCGCCACGGATCGGTTTAACCAACGGTTTGACACCGGCTGCTTCCATCGCTTCGAATGCCAGGTCTACAATATGTTTCTTCGGTTCAACCACCTCACGCATATTATAATACTGGTCACGCAGTTCCAACGTCGTACTGCCCGGATGAATTTCGTTCATGCGTTTCACCCACATTTCCAGTTGTTTCTTCTTTTCTTCAAACAAAGTGCGTACATGGTCACGAATGATATAAGATAAAGAAGCCTCCTCTACCGTACCCGACATATTGGTCAGATGATAGAATCCTTCATACCCTTGTGTATGTTCGGGACGTTGCGATGCAGGCAACCAGGAAGCGAACTCGATAGCCAGCAAAGAAGCATTCAGCATCTTGTTTTTCGCATAACCCGGATGGACATTCAGTCCTTTGAATGTTATTTTGGCAACGGCGGCATTGAAGTTTTCGTATTCCAGTTCGCCGATCTGTCCGCCGTCAATGGTATAGGCCCATTCACAACCGAACTTCTCTACATCAAAATGATTGGCACCCTCGCCTATCTCCTCGTCGGGGGTGAAGCCGATGCGAATCTTTCCATGTTCGATTTCCGGATGCTCTTTCAGATATTGGATTGCTCCGATAATAGCTGCTACGCCTCCTTTGTCATCAGCGCCCAGCAAAGTTTTACCGTTAGTCACGATAATATCCTGATCCTTATAATCGTTCAGTTCAGGGAACATCAGCGGAGAAAGAACCACATTCTCTTCAGCGCACAATACGATATCGCCGCCTTTATAATTTACGATGCGCGGAGTCACATCTTTACCTGACATATCGGGGCTGGTATCCAAATGGGCAATAAAACCGATAGTCGGTATTTTTTTATCTGTATTGGCAGGAAGGGTGGCCATCAGGTAACTGTTGTCATCCAAAGAAATATCTTCCAGACCTAACTCTTCCAGTTCTTTTACCAATGCTTCTGCAAATACTCGCTGTCCCGGAGTACTCGGCGTTGTACGTGTCTCTTCGTTCGACTGGGTATCGAACGTGACATACTTCAGAAATCTATCTAATACGGTCATAAGTTATACTTTTATATTTAAACCATAAAAGTATATAAAGAGCAACGAATAACAAAATAAATTGAACGTTACTTTTGGCTTGAACCAAAAGTAACCAAAAGATCAAGGCTGCACTTATATATTATAACAGGTGCAGCCTTGAACTTTTGGTTACTTTTCCATCAGAGAAAGTAGTTAAAAACAACCATTACCATTATAGCAATGCGTACAAACACATTCCTTCGGCAAGCCGATCGATGCGATCAAATCTTCAACCGTATTGAATTTCAATGTAGTAATATTCAGTTTTTCACGGATACGTTCCACCAGTTGATTATACTGCTCGGTTCCGGTCGTTGCATATTTATCCAGATCCTTAGCATCGTCGCCTTCCAGCTCTTTAACGATCCGGCGGGCAATCAATTCCAGGTGCGATTTAGAAGCGGAGAAACCGACAAACGGACAAGCATGCAAGATCGGAGGACATCCGATTCTCATATGCACCTCTTTCGCACCATATCCGTACAATATATTAACATTGTCGCGAAGCTGTGTACCGCGTACAATAGAATCGTCACAGAAAATAACCCGTTTACCTTTCAGCAGCTCCCGGTTAGGGATCAACTTCATCTTGGCTACCAGATCACGGACAGCCTGGTTGGCCGGAGTAAAACTACGAGGCCATGTCGGCGTATACTTAACAATAGCACGACGGTAAGGAATACCTTTTCCTTCGGCATATCCCAAAGCCATACCGATACCTGAATCAGGAATACCCGAAACAAAATCAGCATTCACTTCATCCTTCTTCGCCATCGCCATACCGCTCGCATAACGGGACGCATCGACATTCACTCCTTCATATTCAGACACCGGATAACCGTAATAAACCCACAGGAATGAACAAACCTGCATTTTCTTATTCGGCTTACGCAACTGCGTCATCTTGTCTGCAGTAAGCATAACGATCTCGCCCGGCCCTACATTATATTCTATCTCATAACCCAGATTCGGGAAACTACAAGGTTCGCTCGAAGCGGCATAGGCCCCCTCCTTCTTTCCGATCAACACGGGAGTACGCCCCCACTTATCACGGGCGGCAAGAATACCCTCCTCCGTCAGGACAAGCATCGAACAAGAACCCTTTATTTTTTCAAATACAATTTCTATACCTTCAACAAATGTTTTACCCTGGGAAATCAGTAACGAGATCAATTCGGTCTGATTGATCTGCCCTGAACTCATTTCCGAGAAGTGACAACCTTTTTCCAACAATTCATTCTGCAGCTCCTCCAGGTTATTCACCTTAGCAACCGTTACTACTGCATATTTGCCTAAATGAGAATTAATGAAAATTGGTTGAGGATCTGTATCGCTAATGATACCTATACCGGAATTTCCCTGAAATTTCTCCAGTTCACTTTCAAAACGAGTACGGAAATAAGAATTTTCGAGGTTATGGATCGAGCGTTTGAAGACGCCATCATGAAGAGTTGCCATACCGCCTCGACGGGTTCCCAGATGGGAATTATAATCTGTGCCGTAAAATAAGTCGGTGGCACAGGCTGAATTAGAAATAGTTCCGAAAAAACCACCCATTGTCCTTAGTGTTTTTGATTTTTGAATTAGGGCACAAAGTTACAAGAATATTTAGAATATACTAAAAGAGATCGCATACAATCAGAACCACCCTATAAATAAAATTCTCCGCATAGATGTTAACCACATTTTCATTTTAACGCAAAAATCCTCCTAATGGGTCCTTTTTGATACGTTAAAAAATATTAGTCGCGGAGGTATTTTTATTTATCCGGTATAGTAATCCCATTTTCCCGCTATAGAAATATCATTTTGTCAATCGAAAAAAGCGGGTAACTACTACCCCGTCCTTCCGATCTTTAATTTGATTACATTTTTTAACTATGATAAAACATTAAGGAATACAGCCATTTATAAATAAAAATACGCTCCGGAGCATAAAAACACTTGCATTGTAAAAAATAATATCTACTTTTGCACCCGGGTAAGTCCTACACGGCATGCTCCCTCGGAATCCCCCAGGGCTTGACCGCAGCAAGGGTACTTGGTTGTAGCGGCGCGATGTAGTAAGCTTACCCACCTGCCTCTTTAGCTCAGTTGGCCAGAGCACGTGATTTGTAATCTCGGGGTCGTTGGTTCGAATCCGACAAGAGGCTCGGAAAAGAGGAAGTTTATTTAAATAAGCTTCCTCTTTTTTTTATTTTATACCTTGTATATTATAACAAAAGGATTAATTTTGCTGATAGAAACTTTAAAACAGCAATATAATGGAAGAAAATAAAGGTCTATTATTAAAAAGCGCGATGACTTATGGATTAGCCATGGGAATCTTCTGGGTGATAAAATATCTGTTCTTTATTTTCAGCAACACGGTTCCTGCGCTTAACATTATATATATAGTACTTACTCTGACAGTACCGTTCATCGCTTATTATCTGACGAAGCGTTACAAACAGGATATCGGCGGCAAGATCAGTTTCTTTCATGCCTGGCGTTTCGGTACGATGTTGTACTTTTTTGCCGCACTGATCGTCGCTTTGGAACATTTCGTATTCTTCCAGTTCATCGCTCCGGCTGATTTCCTGAGTAATTCGGTCAACCAGATGATAGATGTCCTGAAAGATTCACAGGTAAGCACCGAAGTGATGGAAGCAATAGGAAAAACCAATTTCACTCCTATCCATATGGCTATTCAAGGTATTTTCAATAATATATTCTACGGAATCATACTATCGATACCGGTAGCAGCCATCTTGTGCAGGAACAATGAAACCGGTGCAATCAGACAAGAACAATAAGGAGAAACAATACAAATAATGGACATATCAGTAGTTATTCCGTTGTACAACGAAGCCGAGTCTCTACCCGAATTGGAAGCATGGATAGAGCGGGTGATGAAAGAACATAACTTTACTTACGAAATAATATTTGTAAACGACGGCAGCACAGACAATTCATGGGAAGTGATCCAGGAGTTACAACAAAAGAACTCATGCATCAAAGCCATCAAGTTCCGCCGGAATTACGGTAAATCCCCCGGATTGCATTGCGGTTTCCAACGGGCAAAAGGCGATGTCGTCATCACAATGGATGCCGATCTGCAGGACAGCCCGGATGAAATACCTGAACTGTACCGTATGATCAAGGAAGACGGATACGATCTTGTCTCCGGATGGAAAAAGAAACGGTATGACCCGCTGTCGAAGACACTCCCGACCAAACTGTTTAATGCTACAGCCCGCAAATTTTCAGGAATCGACAATCTGCACGACTTCAACTGCGGACTGAAAGCCTACAAAAGCGTCGTGATTAAAAATATCGAAGTGTATAATGATATGCACCGTTATATCCCCTATCTGGCAAAAATCGCCGGATTCCACAAGATAGGTGAAAAAGTCGTACAACACCAGGCACGCAAATACGGGACCACCAAATTCGGGCTGAACCGCTTCGTGAACGGCTATCTCGACCTGATCACATTATGGTTCACTTCTAAATTCGGAAAGAAACCGATGCACTTCTTCGGACTATGGGGTAGCGTGATGTTCTTCATCGGCTTTATCGCCCTGGTCTTCGTGTTAACCATGAAACTGATCTCCATGTTCTCCGGCGACCTGCGTCCTTTGGTGACCAATTCCCCGTATTTCTATATCTCGCTTACCGCGATGATCCTCGGAACACAAATGTTCCTGGCTGGATTTATCGGTGAACTGATCTCGAGGAATTCGCCTAACAGAAACAACTATAAGATAGAATCAGAAATATGAATACACTTGAGCTGATACAGAAACGCTGTTCGATCCGCCAATATGCACCCACTGCGGTGGAAGAGGAAAAAATAGACTACCTTCTGGAAGCAGCACGCCTGGCCCCTTCGGCTGTCAATTTCCAACCCTGGTATTTTCTGGTGGTAAAGGAAGACGAGGGACGCCGCAAACTACAGGAATGCTATCCGCGGGAATGGTTCAAACAGGCCCCGTTGCTGATACTGGTTTGCGGAGACCACAGCCAGTCGTGGAAACGGCAATCCGACGGTAAAGATCACATGGACATCGACGTAGCTATTGCTACGGAACATATCTGCCTGGCAGCTGCCGAACAAGGTTTGGGAAGTTGCTGGGTTTGTAATTTCGATACGGCCCTGTGCCGGAAACATTTCAATCTAACGGAAACGGTAGAACCGGTGGTAATCCTGGCGATAGGTTACCCCGAAAACCCGGATCTGTTCGCTAAGACTCCGAAGAAAAGGAAAGCGACGGACGAGGTTAGCAAAAGGGAAACATTTTAATTTATGTCAATTATAGAAATAGTGTTACTAGCCATCGGATTATCGATGGACAGTTTAGCCGTGTCTGTAACCGGCGGTGCCGTCATCCGGAACTGCACCGTTTGTAATATGGTTAAGATCGGCTCTTTTATGGGTATCACACAAGCCACAATGACGGTTTTAGGCTATTTGGCTGGCGTCGGATTCCAGAAATACATTACAGCCTTCGACCACTGGATCGCATTTATCCTGTTGCTTTACCTGGGTGGCAAGATGATTTACGACAGTACCCAGGAGGAAGACGAGGATTGCAAAACGAATCCGCTCTGCAACAAAACATTGTTCGGATTATCCATAGCCACCAGTATCGATGCGCTGGCTATCGGTATCTCGTTGGCAATCCTGAAATCGGATATCGTTATCCAGGCATCCCTGATCGGTATCGTCACTTTTATGATGTCGGCCTTCGGCGTTTATTTCGGAAGCCGCTTCGGACGGAAAGTAGATTTGAAACTCGATCTGCTCGGCGGACTGATCCTGATAGGTATCGGAGCAAAAATACTAATAGAACATCTGTTCTTAAGCTAATAAAGGAAATATATGAAAAGTCAGGAATTACGTAAGCTGGCACCGGAACTCGACTCGCTTCGCCTTGGCAGCGGCTGGAGCATCGAAGACCTGAGCAAACCACAGATCATCGTTGAAAGCAGCTACGGGCACAGCCATCCCGGAAGCGCCCATCTGAACGAACTGGTGGAAGAAGCCGGAAAAGGAATCAACGATGCCGGAGGACGGGCAGCCAATTACTATGTTACTGACATTTGCGACGGTGAAGCACAAGGCCATGACGGAATGAACTACTCACTCGTATCGCGCGACCTGATGGCAGCCATGATGGAGATACACGTCAAAGCAACCCCTTTCGATGCAGGTGTTTTCATCACCAGTTGCGATAAATCGGTCCCGGCCCACCTGATGGCAATCGCCCGCCTGAATATGCCGGCCCTTCTCATTCCGGGAGGCATTATGAAAGCCGGTCCCAATCTGCTGACATTGGAACAGATCGGAACCTACAGTGCCCAATATGAACGGAAAGAGATTACCGAAGAACAATTCTTCACCTATAAGAAAGAGGCTTGCCCGACTTGCGGGGCCTGCTCGTTCATGGGAACGGCTTCCACCATGCAGGTCATGGCTGAAGCACTAGGCATCGCGCTCCCCGGTTCAGCTTTGATCCCGACTCATATACATTATTTAAAAGAGGTATCCCGCTATGCCGGTCAACGTTCCGTCGAATTGGCTAAAGAAAAATTAGCGCCATCCGACATCCTGACGATCGATGCTTTCAGGAATGCGATCATGGTACATGCCGCCATAGCCGGTTCCAGCAACAGCCTGCTGCATCTGCCTGCCATCGCCCATGAACTAGGCATCGAACTTCCGGCAGAACTGTTCGATGAAATACACCGGCAGATCCCATTCCTGCTGAATATCCGTCCGAGCGGATTCTGGCCGGGCGAATACTTCTGGTATGCCGGTGGCGTTCCTGCCGTTATGGAACAACTAAAAGGCGTACTAAACCTGGATGTCCGGACAGTCACCGGCAAATGCCTGGGAGAAAACCTCGAAACCCTGCAAAGAAACGGCTTCTACGAAGGATGTAACAAATACTTATCCCCGCTTGGAGTAAAATCCGGAGATATTATCAAATCTTTTGAAACCCCGATCAGGAAACAAGGAGCCATTGCCATATTAAAAGGCAATCTCGCGCCGGAAGGAGCCGTTGTCAAACACGCCGCCATCTCCCCCAACCTGATGCAGGCAACGTTGACAGCCCGTGTATTCAACAGCGAAGAGGAAGCATTGCAAGCCGTATTACAAAAAGATATCCATCCGGGAGATGCCGTATTTATCCGCTACGAGGGTCCGAAAGGCAGCGGTATGCCTGAAATGTTTTACACGACGGAAGCGATCGCCTCCGATCCCGAACTCGCGGAAAGCATCGCCCTCATTACCGACGGACGTTTTTCCGGAGCCACCCGTGGCCCCGCCATCGGTCATGTCTCACCGGAAGCCTACGAGGGTGGCCCTATCGCCCTGGTGGAAGACAACGACCTGATCCGTATCGACATCCCGGCGCGCAAGCTCGACATCGTCGGAACAAACGGACAGCAACAGCTCCCGGAAGAAACAGACCGTATCTTGTCAGAACGCCGGAAGCGATGGATACAACCCGCATCCCGCCATACGAACGGCATCCTGGATATTTTCACACACAATTGTGCTTCTCCCATGAAAGGAGCCTATATGGAAAACAGAAAGGCTTAACCATTGACGTTGGTTGAATTACAATAAATTTTAGTATCTTTGCAGCGCTAAAATTTAAAGAGATGTACAAGAAGATTTACCTGGTCGTCAGCTTATGGATACTCATTTTCGCAGCCTGTACAAAACAGAAACAATATTTTGAAGAAAGTGGTTCCGTTTTCCATACAATCTATCATATCAAATATGAAGGTTCTGAATTATTGACTGAAAAGATCGATGCCGAATTTCAGAAATTCAATCTTTCCCTGAACCCGTTCAATCCGAACTCAATCATATCGAAAGTGAACCGGAACGAACCTATCGAAGCAGACGACTGGTTCATCGAGGTATTCAACAAAGCCAAGGAAGTATCCGATCATTCGGAAGGAGTCTTCGACATAACCTGCGCCCCGCTCGTCAACCTGTGGGGATTCGGTTTCAGCAAAATGGACAGCGTAACCCCTCAGATGATCGACAGCATCAAACAATTTGTCGGTTATCAGAAAGTCAGACTCGACGGACGGAAAGTAATAAAAGACGATCCCCGTACCCTGCTGAACTGCTCCGCCATTGCCAAAGGATATGCCAGCGACGTGATCGCACGCCTGCTCGAACGGGAAGGAGTCGAAAATTACATGGTCGAAATCGGAGGCGAAGTCACGATGAAAGGTGTCAACCAGAACGGGAAATGCTGGCGTATAGGCATAAACAAGCCTGAAGACGATTCGACAGGAATAAAGAACGATGTCGGCGAAGTGGTCGAATTATGCAAAAAAGGAGGCGTAGCTACCTCCGGCAACTATCGCAACTATTATATCAAAGACGGTAAGAAATACGCCCATACCATCGATCCGCGTACGGGCTATCCATCCGAACAAAGCATATTAAGTGCGACGATTGTTGCGGGCGACTGCATCACCGCAGACGCTTATGCCACAGCATTCATGGCTATGGGCCTCGAAAAAGCCCGCGAAGCCGCAAAGAATATCCCCGGAATCGAATACTATGTTATCTACACCGACGAAAACGGTAAACATCAGATAGAATACTCTACCGGTATGCTCCAATTCCTTCCGAACAGGAAGATCGAAGCACTACTGAGCGAGTAGCAATTTTTTATGAAGAATTTTATTAATCAATTTGAGTGTAAAGAAGTAAAAGCCGGTGAAGTAGTATATGACACAGAACAAATGGGAAACATATTACTTTTTGTCACAGCAGGAAAACTTCTTATTTGTTCGATAGCAACGCCGGTAGTAGAAGTCAATGAAGGCTATTTCGTCCTGTTACCGGCAGAAAAACGTCATATCGTAACGGCTATCACAGATGTACAAACGGTACTTATGCATGCAGGAACATTGTCGACAATGATCACGGAAGACCCGGAATGGAACCCGGAACGTCCGGTGGTTCTGCCCACTTTTCCATCATTAGCAAAAACAATTTTCCTGCTTGAATCCTACCAGAAAGAAAGAAGGTCTAATTTGAATTAGACCTTTAGTTACTTTCTATGTTTCCGATCAGAAACGCTTAATGAGGAACGACGGATTGATCCGGAAGTAAACACCGGCAGAGAAGCTGGTCGCACTACCGGATTTCCCGACCTCACCGGCAGCCGGACCGAACTTATTTACCGACAAATGCTGATACACATCCACATCTACGCCCAAAGAAAATCCCTTTCCGAAACTCCTGGAATATTCCAGTCCTAAATAAACCATATTCTGTCCGTCAAAAGAAACCCCTTCTTTCGAAGTCGAGACCGCCCCGTAAAACGGACTTCCAAACATCGAAATGAACTTATTACTGTTCCAGTAAGATGCTTTCACCCGGAAATCATAAATATCCGCGGAAGCTCGGGCATAAAAACCGGAACCACTACCATAAGGCCATAACTTTCCGGCCTGCTGATAATAGCCCGTCACGTCAAACTCCAGGTTCACGCTCCGGAAAACCCGATTTCCCGTATTCCAGACTGTCCCTACCCCCACCGAACCATTCATCAGCGTCTGTACCGAATTGGTAAAGATCGTATCGATCTCCCCTCCCCGATGCTGGGCCAACCCTTGCACCGGCGCATAAAAATGAAAGCGGGCATCCGGCTCATTCAGCTTATAACGCCCCGACACCCCCACGGTAAATGCCTCCTGATGTGTATCGTCACGAAAAATAAAACTCTCCCAATTCACCCACACATCCAGATCGAACCGGCGTGAATCATATAATAACTGCAACCCAGCTTCCGGATCAGCCGTCAGGTTCAGCTCCGGATTATACAAGGGTTCGATCAAATTATGATTGGCCCCGCCATAAATATCTCCGAGAACGATATTCACATGATCAGACAAAGCTATCTGTGCACGAAAAAAAGGAAGCACATGAAAACCATGCTGAAATTGGTCGCCTTTCCATGTGGCAATATCCTGATAAGCCAAAGCCGGATATTTTTTGGCACCCCAATAGCGTAACATATGTACGCCCAACTCCAGTTTAATATTACTCAAAGGATAAAAGATAGCTTTCGGCTGTAACCAAAAGCCCGGCAACGAATATCCCTTCATAATAGAACCTGAATATTCATTATCTTTAAAAAAACTAATGTTATCCACCTCGACAAGCAACTGTCCTTTCTTTTCCGGATCGATATGATGGTCCGACTTAAAGACCCGGTCGGGTATCTGTGCACGGACCGGAGATATGATAAACAGATTTATAATCAAGAGACAAACGCCTGATAAAAGAAGGCGGGCAGGTTTCATAAGAAGAGTTTTCATCTATTTTAAAATTTGCAGCAAACGTAAGAAATAATCGTCAATAAAAAAAGGGACATGGAGTTTAACTTCCATATCCCTTCCTATGCTATCTGTTAAAACTACCTCAACGTCTCGGAGTAGCTTCTTTAACAACCATCTGACGACCTTCGTATTCTGCGCCGTTCAGTTCGTTGATTGCATTTCTGCCTTCATTTTCGTTTGTGAATTCAGCAAATGCAAAACCTTTAGATCTGTTTGTGTCACGATCGATGATCAACTTAACTGATTCTACAACGCCATACTCTTCCAAAACCTGCTGTAAGTCAGATTCTCTAACCCGGTAGTTCAGGTTACCAATGTAAATATTCATACAAAAAATAATATAAAATAATTAATAAAAAAAACTTGTAACAAATAATCTTGGAAAGGTCGATTACTACAAAATAAATTCATTGTTGAATATTACATCTGAGATAAAAGAACTATTTCTGAAAACTATGTTGTTTACATGCCACAAAGGAAAGTATTTTTATTCGAAAACCAACTATATTCCTCTAAATTATTTGTCAATCGAATCTCTTTTTATATTTTTGTAACAAATACCCAAGGGAGGAAATATTTTTTCATCGTGCAGAAGGCTCAAAAAACAAGCCTTTAGAACCAAAAACGGCATCCATTTGCCTTCAACATTGGCGAGTTATTGAAAATTATAGTATTTTTGACCAATTATATCGCGTATTTTTCCTTTTTAATCCGATTAAGAAGGGCTAAATTTGCACAATTATTTTTTGAACTTAAATTGACATGGAAAAAATCGAAGTAAAAGAAGCTAAAGGTAAACTTGGCATTCTCGTTGTGGGTGTAGGTGGAGCAGTATCAACCACCATGATTACAGGTACTCTGGCTGCTCGTAAAGGAGTAGCAAAACCAATCGGCTCGATCGCGCAGATGGCGACTATGCGTTTGGAGAACGGAGAAGAGAAAGCAATCAAAGACATCGTGCCTTTGGCTGATCTGAACGATATTGTATTCGGCGGTTGGGATATATTCCCCGATAATGCATACGAGGCTGCCATGTATGCAGAAGTATTGAAAGAAAAAGACCTGAACAACGTGAAAGAAGAATTGCAGGCCATCAAACCGATGCCGGCTGCATTCGATCACAATTGGGCAAAACGCTTAAACGGAACGCACATAAAAAAAGCGGCGACCCGTTGGGAAATGGTAGAACAACTGCGCCAGGATATCCGCGACTTCAAAGCCGCAAATAACTGCGAACGTATGGCAGTTCTGTGGGCAGCAAGTACGGAAATCTACATTCCGCTGTCAGAAGAACACATGTCGCTTGCCGCATTGGAGAAAGCCATGAAGGAAAACAACACCGAGGCTGTTTCTCCGAGTATGTGTTATGCCTACGCAGCCATTGCAGAAGGTGCTCCGTTCATCATGGGGGCTCCTAACCTGTGCGTAGATACACCTGCTATGTGGGAATTCTCCAAACAGATGAATGTCCCTATCTCCGGTAAGGACTTCAAGAGCGGACAGACACTGATGAAGACCGTACTGGCTCCGATGTTCAAAACACGTATGCTGGGCGTAAGCGGCTGGTTCTCTACCAACATCTTAGGAAACCGCGACGGTGAAGTATTGGATGATCCTGCAAACTTCAAGACAAAAGAAGTAAGTAAACTGTCAGTGATCGACAACATCTTCGAACCTGAGAAATATCCGGATCTGTACGGTGACGTATATCATAAGGTACGTATCAACTACTACCCGCCCCGTAAGGACAACAAAGAAGCATGGGATAACATCGACATCTTCGGATGGATGGGTTACCCGATGGAAATCAAGGTGAACTTCCTTTGCCGCGACTCTATCCTCGCTGCTCCTATCGCCCTCGACCTGGTATTGTTCAGCGATCTTGCCTTGCGTGCCGGCATGTCTGGTATTCAGACCTGGCTGTCATTCTTCTGCAAGAGCCCGATGCACGACTTCGAACACCAGCCTGTTCACGACCTGTTCCAGCAGTGGAGAATGGTTAAACAGACTTTGCGCGATATGATCGGAGAAAAAGCACCTAGCTATCTGGATTGATACACACATATAAGAAAGATTTCTTCTATCCGTTCAAAAAATTTTTCCACGGATAGAAGAAATTCTTTTTCATATATCAATCATCTTTATTCAAATAGTTTCTGATAAAATATGGATTATGCAATCATTGCGGCAGGCGAGGGTTCCCGGCTGGTGCAAGAAGGAGTAAAATGCCCCAAACCACTGGTACAACTGAACGGTACGACATTAATAGACCGGTTGATCGATGTTTTTCTGAAAAACGACGCATCGTCTATCAGTATTATCGTTAATGAAGAAATGACGGAAGTGCAGGACCACCTGCGTAAGATGGAACTACCCGTTCCCTTTTACCTGCTGGTAAAATCCACGCCCAGTTCCATGCACAGCTTTTATGAGCTAAGTCACTATCTGGACAGCGATAGCGTCTGCCTGACTACCGTCGATACAATTTTCAGGGAAGAAGAATTCGGCGGATATATCCGAGAATTCCTGAAAGACAACCAACTGGACGGTTTGATGGCTGTAACGGATTTCATCGACGACGAAAAACCGTTATACGTAGATACCGATGAAGATCTAATGATCCGCGGCTTTCTGGACAAACAGGGAGAACCGGCATGCACCTACATATCCGGCGGCATCTATTGCCTGCGGCGTTCCGGATTGAAAGTGCTGAACAATGCCATTGAACAAGGCATGTCGCGCATGCGCAATTACCAGCGCCAACTGATAGCCGAAGGATTAAAGCTAAAGGCATATCCTTTCAGCAAGATCGTAGACGTAGACCATGCAGAAGATATCCAAAAAGCCGAAGAGTTTTTAAACAGTTAACAGTTGACAAGTGACAATTGACAGTTCGTTCGGTAACTCTCACTTGTCATCTGTCATCTGTCAACTATCAACTGTCAACTAAAAAAGTAATGAGCAAACTAACTATAGCAGGTATTCGTCGGGAAAATCAGTTTTCCCCCAATCATATCGGGAACGATGCCGCCATCTTTTCCCTGACCGTTCAGCACCTGCGCAATCTGGGATGTGAAGTAAACGAATACATAGAATCAGACCTGATAGTCCGTCATTTTCAGGAATCAGCCATTTTCAATATGGTAAGAAACTGGACCTCTATCCATAAACTCCAGCAAATGGAAGACCAGGGCTATACGATTATCAACTCCGGTTATGGAATTGAGAACTGTACACGTGAGAAAATGACCCGCCTGTTAATGTCGAACAACATCTCACATCCTGCCAGCCTGATCCTTCCGACCGACGAAGATCCGACTGCCGCCCTTGAAAAAGCGGGATTTTTCAACAGCTGGATCAAACGGGGTGACTTTCATGCCATCCACCGGGAAGACGTCACTTACGTCAGAAACCCGGAAGAAGCCAAAACGATCCTGAAAGAATATGCGATCCGCGGAATCAAAACAGCCGTGATCAACGAACACCTGGTCGGCGACCTTGTCAAATTTTACGGCGTGACGGGAACAGATTTCTTTTATTGGTTCTATCCGTCGAACCAACATCACAGCAAGTTCGGTTTAGAACAAATAAACGGAACAGCCAAAGGCATTCCGTTTGACAAGCCAAAGCTGCAGCAGCTTTGTAGCCAGGCTGCGGAAGTTCTGAATATACATATTTACGGAGGCGACTGCATTATATCCGAAGACGGTTCGATCCGCCTGATCGATTTTAACGACTGGCCCAGCTTTGCCCCTTGCCGTGACGAGGCTGCCCCCCACATTGCCCGCCGTATCTATAATTTAATCAGCAAATAATGGAAGAGACAACAAAGAAACCTGATATAGAGTCCACACTCAAATCCCTGGATACCGAAGAGTTCATCGATATCCATTTCTATCGCCCGATCGGTTACCGTTGGGCGTTATTCTTCAATAAACTGGGAGTATCTCCCAATACGATCACGGTCGCCAGCATATTCATCGGCATCGCCGCCGGTATCTGCTTCTATTACCAGAGCCTGACTATTAATATAATAGGTATGCTGCTGCTGATCTGGGCAAACTCATACGACAGTGCCGACGGTCAGTTGGCACGTATGACCGGAAAAAAAACACCTCTGGGACGTATCCTGGACGGGACAGCCGGAGACTGTTGGTTTATAGCCATCTACGCAGCCATCTGCCTTCGCCTGACACCGGAATGGGGCATCTGGATCTGGATATTTGCAGCCATCACCGGATTTTTCCACAGTAAACAGGCAGCTATGGCAGATTATTACCGGAACATCCACCTGCTCTTCCTGAAAGGAAAGGCAGGCAGCGAACTCTCCCACTCTCCTGCCCTGAAAGAGAAATACAAGACCATGAGCTGGAAAAAGGATTTCATCTACAAACTTTTTGAAACATTTTATATCAACTATACGGTCGGACAAGAATCGCTGTCGCCCAGGTTTCAGAAAATGATGCACATAATCCGCACCAAATATCACGACGAAGCGCCGGAATGGTTCCGTAAAGCCTTCCGTGAAAAAAGTCTGCCGTTGATGAAATACACCAATATGCTGTCTTTCAATACGCGCGTCATTGCCCTATTTGTCAGTCTGTTCATCGACATGCCGTGGTTGTATTTCGTATTTGAGATGACAGTATTGAATATCATGCTGGCATATATGATCGCCAAACACGAACATATATGTACCGCATTCACCAAAGAGCTTGAATCAAAATCATAAATATATGTTCGAACCAGACAAGATAAAAGGAATCATATTCGATTACGGCGGCACCATCGACAGCAATGGCATGCATTGGGCCGAAGTGATCTGGATGGCCTACCAGGCAGAGAAAGTACCGGTCAGTAAAGAAACTTTCCGGAATGCTTATGTGCACGGCGAACGGACGTTAGGTAAAAATCCGATCGTAAAACCCCATCATACTTTCCTCGACATGCTGCGCTTGAAAACAGACATACAGATCGAATGGCTCAAAGCAGGTGATTTTATCCCGGAAGCATACGCAACATCCGGATTAAAACAACGGCTTGCCGATTGGTGCTACGCATATGCACGTAAATCCATCGACACAGCCCGTCCCATACTCGAGGCCTTATCGCAGAAATACCCGCTGGTACTGGTATCCAATTTCTACGGAAACGTCGAATCGGTCCTGAAGGATTTCCACCTGGATAGTTATTTCCAATCGATTGTCGAATCGGCCGTAGTCGGTATCCGCAAACCCGATCCTGCCATATTCGGATTAGGAGTAAAAGAGTTATCGCTTCCTGCTGAAGAGATCGTCGTTATCGGCGATTCCTACGACAAAGATATTGTCCCGGCCACTACTATCGGATGCCAAACAATCTGGTTGAAAAGCATCGGCTGGAGCGATTACGAAGGAAACGAAACTGCTGATCTCGTTATTACGGATTTCACAGAGCTGGAAAAGGCTTTCGCCCTGTAGACATTCTGACCATCAATGGTTCAATAAGGACCTTTCAGAAAATAAAAGCCGCCCTATCTTTGCATATAAAAAAGATAGGGCTTTATTATGTTGAAAAGATGTGTTTTTTTACTATTCGTTCTACTCACCTCATGCGATCTGATAGACTACCATCCGTACGACGGAAGAATATCGTACAAAGAAGATAAAGATATTAATGAAACGAATATCTTTAAGATACAGAACACCTGCCAAAATAAAGACACCATCCGTTTTGCCTTTACAGGCGACACGCAACGCTGGTTGGACGAAACAAACGATTTCGTGAAGCATATCAATCAACAGGATTCCATCGATTTTGTCATTCATGGAGGAGACCTGACCGATTTCGGTATTAAGAAAGAATATATCTGGCAACATTCGATCCTGTCCAAACTGAAAATGCCTTACGTCGCCCTGATCGGCAATCATGATATTATCGGTAACGGGGAACTGGTATACGAAGACATGTACGGTCCCAAAAATTTTTCGTTCCGGGTCGGACCATCACATAGTTATGGCGGAGGAGCCGCATTTCGTTTCATCTGCCTGAATACGAATGCCCTCGAATACGATTATTCTATCCCCGTACCTGATTTTTCCTTTATAAAGAGTGAACTGAACAGTACAACGGAAGATGATAAATGTACGATCTTTGTCATGCATGTCCCACCCGGAAGCGAGCAATTCAATAATAATGTGGCAGATATCTTCCAGGAAAAGATCCGGGAATTCCCCAATCCACTTTTCTGCCTGCATGCTCATGATCATAACTTTGCCGCCCGCGAGTTATTCAACGACGGGATTATTTATTATTGCTGCGACAATATCGGCAAACGCACCTATTTACTCTTTACCGTAACACCAGATAGCTACTCCTATGAAATCATTAAATTTTAAAATACCCTTACTACTCATATTCATACTTTTATCGTTTTACACAACAGCCCAGGACAGTATCCCGGCAATAACAGGGTATGAAAAACGCATAGAAAGATACACGTCATTATGGGATAATCTGATTCCCCGATACAGCAAAATACAATTTGCCGGATCGATGGGTATGTTCTCTTTCGGAGGTGGTTGGGACTATTACCGCCATCATTGGGAAACAGACCTTTTATTCGGCTTTGTCCCCAAAACGACCCGTAACCTGAAAGCAGAAAGTGCCAAAAAGCGTCATGCTATGGCTACATTTACATTAAAGCAAAATTATATTCCCTGGAGAGTCCCATTGCACAAAAGCATCGATTTCGAACCGTTAACAACAGGACTATACATAAACACTCTGCTCAACAGGGAGTTTTGGGTCCATAGCCCGGACAAATATCCCGAAGGATATTACTTTTTTTCAACCCGGATACGAACCCATATCTTTTTGGGCGAACGTGTCACTTTCAAGTTCAATAATCCGGGACGCTGGCATAAATCCGTCACATTATTTTATGAACTCAGCTCATGCGACCTGTACATATTGAACAAAATCGGGAACAAATATCTAAAGCCGAAAGATTTTTTAAGTTTATCGTTTGGGTTAAAATTTCAGATACTGTAAAAAGGAGTTTTTAATATATATATAAAAGCGGCTTCTTATTGTAATATTTAACATATAATCACACTCTCCCCAAAATAGCTAAACTGTAACGATACTCAGTATTCATTTTAATAGATAAACTACTATATCACATAGACATAGTGTATAAAGTAGTGACTAAAAAAAACGATCGTTTTTTTTAGTCACTGCAAAGGTATGCATTTTATTTATATCTACAATAAAGAAAATGCAATAAGATTTTAATAATCAAAAGTTCTATAAAAATAATCCTAATTGTTAATGCGAACAAAGTAGTGACTAAAAAAAACGATCGTTTTGGCTAGTCACTATTTCGTCATTCCACCTCTGGGACTGACGAACTTCGTCGTATAAAACAACTAGTATTTAAATAATGGCTTACCTACTTATAGCTATATCCTTACTTATATCAATAGTCCTATCAGCACTGATAATTCCGCGCGTTCTGGTAGTTGCATTCCGAAAAAAGTTATTTGACATACCTGATGAACGAAAAGTCCATAGTGGCATAATTCCCCGCTTAGGCGGCATCACTTTTGTCCCTACTATCCTCTTTGCCCTCTGTTTCACGACCGGTCTTCGTTATTTAATCGGTCATGAAATCCCTTCAGAGAGTCTATATTTCATAATTCCCGAATTTTATTTCATGGCCTGTGGCCTGACGTTATTGTATTTATCAGGTATAAAAGACGACCTGGTAGGACTACGCTATAGAAGTAAATTCGTCATACAGATCATAGCTGCCAGCCTCATTCCCCTATCCGGCTTATGGATCAACGATTTATACGGTATCTTCGGCATCAACGAACTCACCCCCTGGCTGGGAATCCCTTTCACAATCCTATTAACTGTATTCATTGTCAATGCAATCAACCTGATCGATGGCATCGACGGATTAGCCTCAGGGCTTAGTAGTATATCGCTGTTAACTCTGGGTAGCATATACGTTTATTTTAGTCAATGGATATACGCTACGCTTGCGTTCTCCACTCTTGGGGTACTGCTTCCGTTCTTTTATTATAATGTATTTGGGAAAGTAGATCGCTGTAAAAAGATATTTATGGGTGATACAGGAAGTCTGACCCTTGGTTACATATTAGCCTTTTTAGCAATCTCCTATACCAATAACAATCCGGAAAGAGCACCTTATTCAGAAGGAGCAATCGTCATTGCTTTCTCTACCTTAATTGTTCCTATGTTTGATGTGATCCGGGTAATATTGGTACGCGCACGAAATCATAAAGCATTATTCGAAGCAGATAGAAATCATATACATCACAAATTTTTGGATATGGGTTTCAGTCCGCGCAAAGCAATGATCAGCATATTGACGATGGCATTGTCTTTCAGTGTCATCAATATGACGTTAATATCCTATGTAAATAACAATGTTTTGTTCATAACGGATATTGTTGTTTGGGTTGGGTTGAATTTATGGTTTGATCGGATACGAAATAGAAAATAATTTAGCGGAATGAACCCTCCGAAAGTTAACGACTCTGCGGAACAATACTTTACATTATGGAAGCGATGGTGGAACCGAAATGGCAGCTACGTATCATATGTGTGATAAGAACCGTGAAATTAGAAGGTAGTTCAGCCAGAGAATTCATTGGACATTTTCCAAAAAATCTTTAATGGTTGCAGGGGTTATCTGAATTTAATCCCTAATAAAATCTCATTAGCAAGTGGCCAATGTTAAAACCAGAATTAATTTTTAACAAAACTCGGTTTAGGGTACAGTAAAGTGCCCTTTCAAAGGGGTATACCCTAATTTGAGTGCTTACTCAGGGGGAGTTAGTTCAAGTGTTGTAAAGTTATGTCATCGGAAAGTACACGTAGAATAGCGAAAAATACTGGATTTTTGTATGTGAGGATGTTGCTTACGATGGGCGTGGCGTTTTATACGTCGCGAGTGGTGTTGAATGCTTTGGGGGTAGAGGATTACGGAATTTATAACGTAGTAGGAGGAGTGGTAGCAATGTTCTCGTTTTTGACGGGGATGTTTACCAGCGCAACACAACGTTACCTGAATTATGAAATGGGGTTAGGCAATCGAAAGCGTTTAAATGAGATTTTCAGCATGAGTGTCACATTGAATGTAATGATTGCGATTTTGATTGTGTTGGTTTCGGAAATTGTCGGATTATGGTTCATCAATCATAAATTGGTTATTCCTGAAGACCGCTTAATGGCAGCTCATTGGGTATTTCAGTTTTCTTTGTTGGCTATGGCTGTGACCATCATAAGTACCCCTTACAATGCGGTAATTATTGCCCATGAGCGTATGAGCGCGTTTGCATATATTGCGGTGGTGGAATGCCTATTGAAATTGGGAGTAGCCATTGTTATCGTGTATTATGGCGGAGATAAATTAATTCTATATGGCACTTTGTCGTTGGTGGTGGCTTTTATCGTGAGGGTGATTTATTCTTTATATTGCAAAAGGAGATTCGAGGAGTGCCATTATAAATTTTATTGGGACAAGGTGTTGTTTCATGAAATGGGAGCGTTTGCGGGATGGAACATGTACGGGAATTTTGCATTTGTCATGACGACACAGGGAGTGAATATGTTGTTGAATATGTTTTTCGGACCTGCGGTAAATGCTTCGCGGGCGATTGCCGTACAGATCCAGATGGCGATACAGGGATTTGCCACAAATTTTACAATGGCGGTAGATCCGCAGATAGTTCAGAGTTATGCTCAGGGAAAAAAAGAAGATATATTCAGATTGGTGTGTTATTCGTCCAAATTTTCTTTTTTTCTTCTATTATTATTAGCTCTTCCCGTTTTATTGGAAACTGAATTATTATTGAAACTCTGGTTAAGGCAAGTACCGGACTATTCCGTGGTATTTGTTCGTTTGGTGTTGATTCAGATGTTAATTAGAGTTTTGCAAAATCCGTTGCATACTTTGATGCATGCAACAGGGAAAATGAGGAAATACCAATTGATAGACGGTACGTTATTATTATTAAATATACCAGTGTCTTATTGGTTGTTAAAGGAAGGTGGGGATGCTACTGTGGTTTTTATGGTGTCCATAATATTTATTTTTGTAGCTTTTATAGCTTTACTTTATGTGGTATGGTCTGTAATAGGTTTTTCGGTATATATCTTTTGGAGGAAAGTTATATGGCGTGTTTTAATGGTAAGCGTATTATTAGGAATAATGATATATGTTTTTTGTTTCTCAGAATTTCAAGGGGCTATTTATTGGTTTGGTGAAGTTGCCATATTGTCCACAAGTGTATTATTGATATGGAATATTGGCATGGAGCATAATGAACGTAATTTATTTAGAGAGTATTGGAAAGTTTTTTTAAAGAATGTTCATTTGAAAAGTAAATAGGATGTAGTATGGATAATCAGTTGTTTCTATCTATTGTTATTCCCGTGTATAATTTGGAACGTTATATTGTTCCTTGTTTGGAATCTATTTTTGCTAATAGAGATATTGATAAAAGTTTATTTGAGGTTATTGTTGTAAATGATGAGTCAGTTGATTCTACTGTTGTTTTAGTAGAGGATTATATAAAGAATTTTCCTTTGCACAAGATACGTTTAATATCTCAAACCAACCAAGGAGTCAGTGTTGCAAGAAACCATGGGTTATTGGAGGCCAGAGGGGAGTTTGTCTGGTTTGTGGATGGTGATGATGCTATATCCCATGATGCTGTATCCCGTTTGTATGCCATTCAGCGTGAGAATATCGATTTGATTCGAATCGGTGATTGCGTTGATAATTTATTGTTTGAAGATAATGGGATATTCGGTGTTTATAAAAGTTCAGCGAACCCAAAAGAAGGGAGGCAATTACCGGCTCATGAATTGTTAGGGAATGAGTTCCAGCATGGGCATACGACTTATATTTGGAGAAGACAATTTCTTATTGATAAATCATTAAGGTATCCTGTCGGGATTTCTCAAAATGAAGATTTTTGCTTTTTAGTACCTGCGTTATTGAGTGCGAATGTCGCTTATGTGAATCTTTCTTTTCGATTTTATTTGTACCGAGAGAGGTTACATTCTGCGTCCAAAGGTTATTATGATCGCCAAAGGCTTGAAAAACTTGTGCAAAACAAGTCCAAAGTATTGGATAAACTATTGGAAATCAAAGCAGATGATATCCAAAAGAACAATTATTTGCAAAATTATTTGAATTACTATGTGTATACAATAGTATGTGATTGTTTTTTCAGACATTTCCCACTTTCTTTTATTTCCCAGTGTTTGAAAGAACTTGAGAATAAGGGATTATATCCTATGAATTTTTCTGTTTATAAGGTTAGCAGATTCAGAATATGGCTGTTTAGTAACAAATATCTGTTTATGATGGCATGTATTTGTTATAAAAGAATAAGTAAATTGTTCATACATAAAGTATGATTAATCCTGTAAGGATTGCATCTTGTTTTGAGGGTGAGCAAGAACGTAGTCTTTCTGTTTTGGAAACAGTATATCGGGATAAGGAACAGTTAAGGAGTATGATTTGCGACTGAATGAGTGTCGAATTGAGTTATGGATATTCCATGCATGGTATGACAAATGCCCGGTTTTTTGGGATGAACAATTGAACTGGTATCCAAAACCTGTTAATCCTCAATATTGGCAATTGGATAATTTGATAAAAAGCATGAAACAATAATAAAAAAATACCGTTATGTCGTTTAGAACTTATTTTAAGAATTCGGATGTATTTTATTCTTTGTACGGATATTTGCGCCGTTTTAAATATTGGATGTATTCGTTTATTCCTAATGAAATTTATGCCAAGAAATATTATTACAATCATACAGGGCGAAAATTGAATTTACAGCGTCCTGTTACTTTTGACGAGAAATTGTGGTGGTTGAAATTAAATTATAAAAATCCTTTGATGACCATCTGTTCCGATAAATATTTGGTGCGGGACTATGTTAAGGCACAAGGTTTAGAAAGTATTCTAAATGAATTGTACGGGGTTTATTACTCTGTTGATGATATTGATATATCAAAATTGCCTGATAAGTTTTTTTTGAAATGTAATCATATTTCAGGCGGTAACATGAAATGCTATAAAACCGATTTTAATTTGTTGGCAGTAAAGAAAAAATTAGGCGTTTTTCTTCCAGTTAATTATTTCTATTATTCCAGAGAGTGGAATTACAAAAATATAAAATCTTGTATTATTGCCGAAAAAGTATTGGAAGACCATTCCGAATTACCTTTCTTGGATTATAAGTTTATGTGTTTTTCTGGTGAACCTAAGCTACTTTTTTTGGATATCGGTGTTTCTAAAGAAGATGGCTCGCATGCAGAAGAATACTACCGAAATATTTATGATATGGAGTTTAATCCAGTTGCAATAAAAGAGACTCGAGAACATTATGATTATTCAAAAATTCGAAAACCGGATAATTTTGATTTTATGATAGAGTGTGCACGCAAATTGTCAAAACCTTTTCCTCATTGTCGGGTTGATTTATATAATATTGATGGAGCTGTAATTTTTGGTGAGATTACTTTTTTTCATGGCGGAGGCTGTAATGAGATTCAACCGGAAGAGGCTGCAGTTAAGATGGGGGATTGGATTATATTGAAGAAGTTTGTATCAGACGAGTGAATCTGAATATGCCAGTTTTTTTCTATATGATTGTCATTATAACCGGATAAATGATTTAATAAATTATTGGAATGACAGTGTATTTGTTGAACTTATTTTCCATTCCTATATATGCATTACTTCTTTATTTTTTTGAAGTTGGCAGTAGGAAGAAAAATAGGATTTTGTGTGGTTTGATCGGACTGCAATTATTTTTGACAGCAGCATTACGGGCAACAACGGTAGGAGGAGATTTAGAGAATTATATACCTGCGTTTTTGACTATATCCGAAATGTCTTGGAGTGATTTGTGGATGTATCCATGGGAGTATGGTTTTGTTTTATTCAATAAAATATTATCACTTGTTTCTTCCAATGAACGTGTATTGCTTATCGGAGTGGGATTACTTGTTACGATTGGCTATATTCGCTTTATTCGAGTTTATTCCAAAACGGCATGGTTGAGTTTGTTCTTGTTAATAACTTTAGGCTACTATATTTCTTCACTTTCTATGTTGCGGCAATCTCTGGCAATTGTTTGCGTGTTGAACAGTATTCAATATGTTGAGAACAGAGATCTTAAGAGGTTTGTCTTGTGTGTATCGGTTGCCACATTTTTTCATTATACGGCAATAGCCTTTTTTTTACTATATCCTTTTAGTCGTTTTAGGGTTAGTATCGGCTATTTTGTATGTCTTCTGGTATTTGCTTTTGCGTTTTCTGTTTTTGCAGGAAAATTTGTGTTGCTGCAGTTGATTGAAAAGTATTATTCGATTTATGAAGGGAACATGGTAAGTGGAGAGGGATATAATATGTTGTTGTTATTGTTGGCGATTACTTTCGGAGGTTTGCTGGTGCGCCATTACAATCATATTGCAGACAGAAGGTTTGATGTGTATTGTCAGATGTTGATTTTGGCTTGTTGCCTGCAATTACTTTCCATTCAGTTCAGCCTGTTTGCGCGGATTGTGTTGTATTATCAGATTGGTGTTGTTGTTTTTATTCCTGAGATGTTGTCGTTTTTGAAAGACAGATACCTTGCTCTTTTCTGTAAAATGGGCGTGTCGGTGGGAGCAATTTGTTTTTTTATATGGATTTATCTAGCCCATAATTCTTCCGGTATACTTCCATATACTTTTTTAGGGGAATAGATTAATTGTGTTTATGAAAGTTCTTTGTTTAATTGATAGTCTTGGTTCTGGTGGAGCTCAACGGCAATTGGTCGGGCTTGCGAGTTTGTTGAAAGAGAGAGGGTATGATGTATTAGTCGTTTATTATCATAGCGATCATTTTTTTGTTCCTTTTTTGAAGAATAATGGGGTAGCTTACCATTATGTGGAGGAAGCCAGCCATATAAGCAAAAAGTTTTTCAAGGTGTATAAAGTAGTTAAGGATTTTGCTCCAGATGCAGTGATTTCTTATTTAGGTGGAGCGAATATGCTGGCTTGCCTGATCCGTTTGGCAGGTTTGAAGTTCAATCTGATTGTTTCGGAAAGAAGTCTGACCCAAAAAGTGGATTTAAGAGTGCGCTTGAAGTTCTTTTTGTACAGATTCAGTAATTATGTCGTACCCAATTCTTATGCGGAATGTGATTTTATAGCTGATCATATTCCTACTTTGCGGGAAAAATTAGCTACAATTACCAATTTTGTCGATGCTGAACGTTTCTTGCCTTGTTGCGATTCATTAGAGGAAAAGAAACCATTACGACTGTTGTGCGTGGGAAGTATCAGGAAGGTGAAAAACACTTTGGGGGTGCTGTTGGCTGTTAGGCAAGTGATTGATGCCGGATATGCTATTCGTGCCGATTGGATTGGTGATTCGTTGGAAGATGATTATTATCAGGATTGTTTGCAAACAATCGAAAGATTTCATCTTCAAGATGTTTTTCATTTTCACCCTTCTACGGCAGATATCCATTGCGAATATAGAAAAGCTGATTTATTTTGTATACCTTCTTTGTATGAAGGTTTTCCCAATGTGCTTTGTGAAGCAATGACTTGCGGATTGCCAGTCATTGCCAGCAGGGTAAGTGATAACGCTTATATTTTGGGAGAAGGCAATAAGGATTTTTTATTCAATCCCAGCTCTATTGACGAGATGGTTGATTGTATTATCCGTTTTCAAAAACTGCCATTGGGAGAAAGAAACTTAATGGGGAAAAGAAATCGGGAAAGTGCTTTGAAAAAGTTTTCCAAAGAATCGTTTGTCGATCGCTATATACAATTAATCCAATAAATACATGGTTGGTCGTACATTGTTAATTGTTGGGGGAACACTCCAACAGGGAGGTGCCGAACGTATCATTTCGGTGTTGTCGAAGGAATTCCTGAGATATTTCGCAGAGGTGAAAATTGTGTTGTGGAGAGAAGCACCAATGTTTTATCCGATTTCGGAGCAAATAGAAATTGTTTCTATTCCGGAACGGAGCGAAAAAAAGAACGTAGTGGGGCATATGAAGTGGTTCAGAAAGTATGTGAAACAACTGAGACCGGATGTAATCCTTTCTTTTTTGGCTCCGTTTAATATGTTGTCTTTGGTCAGTCTGGCCGGAACAAGAATACCAATATATATAGCTAGTCGCTGCGACCCTCGTTATGATGCACCAAACAGATGGTGGCGTTGGGTGAGGGATGGTATTTATCATTTAGCTGACGGCATTTCTGTGCAGTCGGAAGGAAATAAGGAATATTTTTCAAAGCTTCTTCGGAAGAAAGTATCGGTAATATATAATCCCGTGTTTATTAAATCGGAATTGGTTGGGAGAGCTTTAGAAACACCAAAAGAACCAGTCATTGTTTCAGTGGGGCGTTTGAATAAGGTGAAAAATCAAGAATTGTTGTTGGATGTTTTTCAAGAGATTCATTGCAATTATCCAAATTATCGGTTGGTAATTTATGGAGAAGGAAACTATCGGAAAGTGTTGGAGAAGAAAATCCGGGATTTGCAACTCGAGAAATACGTATCATTGCCCGGTGCCTGTGCTGATGTGTTGTCTCGGATTTTGCCAGCAGAAATTTTTGTGATGACATCCGACTATGAGGGAATGTCCAACGCTTTAATAGAGGCGATGACATTAGGGATACCGGTTGTTTCTACTCGGGTATCCGGGGCTGTGGATATTATACGAGACAAGGAAAATGGACGATTGGTGGATGTCCGGGATGCCGACGGGTTAAAAACTGCTTTGATAGAATGGTTGGAACATAAGGAAAAAGCACAGGCATGTGCCCGGGAAGGTGTAAAATTAGCCGATAGATTGCAATTGGAGGTAATTGTGCAGGAATGGTTGAGATTTATGAAAGTTGATATTAAAAAGTAAAAAGGATATGCAAAAGATTTTAGTTACCGGAGGAGCTGGATTTATCGGCTCCAATTTGTGTGAAGCCTTGCTGAAGGAGGGCAATGAAGTGAGGTGCTTGGACAATTTTGCCACGGGGAAGATTGAGAATCTATTGCCTTTATTGCAGCGTTATCCAATACAGTTCAGGTTGATTGTGGGCGATATCAGGAAACCAGAGGATTGCCGGAAAGCGGTAGAGGGGATGGAATATGTGTTGCATGAAGCGGCACTGGGTTCGGTTCCCCGAAGCGTGAACGATCCGGCAACGACGAATGAGGTGAATATTAGTGGTTTTTTAAATACGTTGATTGCGGCAAGAGATGCGGGGATAAAAAGGTTTGTGTACGCAGCTAGTTCTTCCACGTATGGGGATAGCGAATCACTGCCTAAAGTGGAAGAGGTCATCGGCCGTCCGCTTTCGCCTTATGCGGTGACCAAATATGTTAATGAGTTGTATGCGGATGTGTTTGCCCGTACGTATGGGATGGAGACTATTGGTTTGCGCTATTTCAATGTATTCGGACGCAGGCAGGATCCGTTCGGAGCGTATGCCGCAGTGATTCCGCTGTTCGTGAAGCAATTGATGAAGCATGAAAGTCCGGTGATTAACGGGGACGGGGAATATAGCCGTGATTTTACTTATATCGACAATGTGGTGCAGATGAATATGCTGGCATTGACTACACAGAATCCGGAAGCGGTGAATCAAGTGTATAATACAGCTTTCGGGGAACGCACGACATTGAATGAACTGGTGGGGTATCTGAAGGAATTTTTGAGTGAGTTCGATTCTGAGATTGCCGGAGTGGAAATTTTGCACGGACCGAACCGGGTGGGTGATATTCCTCATTCACTGGCTTGTATTGACAAGGCGAAGAGGTTACTTGGATATAAACCTCGCTATTGTATGCGGGATGGTTTGCGAGAGGCTGTGAAATGGTATTTGAAAAATATTTGACTCTTTATAAAATAATCGATTATTTATGGAAAATATAAAGATTGCCGTAATCGGTCTCGGCTACGTAGGGCTTCCCTTGGCCCGTTTGTTTTCAACAAAATATGAGACGGTGGGGTTCGATATGAACTGTGCACGGGTGGATGCATTAATGGCGGGGCATGATGCTACGTTGGAAGTGGCGGATGATTTGCTGCAAAGTGCTTTGAAAAATGGGTTCCGGTGTACGGCGAATATCGAGGATATTCGGAATTGCAATTTTTATGTAGTGGCAGTACCGACCCCTGTGGACAAACATAACAATCCGGATTTGACACCGTTGTATAAAGCGAGTGAAACAGTGGGGAAAGTGTTGGGAAAAGGAGATATCGTGGTGTATGAATCAACGGTGTATCCCGGTGTGACGGAGGATGAATGTATCCCGGTGGTAGAACGGGCATCGGGGTTGAAATTCAATACAGACTTCTTTGCAGGATATTCACCGGAGCGGATCAATCCGGGAGATAAACAACATACGGTAGAAAAAATTAAAAAAGTGACTTCCGGTTCTACTCCAGAAACGGGCAAAATAATCAATGAGGTGTATGCCTCGGTGATTGCTGCGGGAACCCACTTAGCACCAACGATTAAAGTAGCAGAGGCTGCCAAGGTGATTGAAAACTCGCAACGGGATATCAATATCGCTTTTGTGAACGAATTATCGAAAATATTTACTCGAATGGGTATTGATACACTGGATGTGTTGGAAGCTGCTTCTACAAAATGGAATTTCCTACCGTTCAAACCAGGTTTAGTGGGAGGACATTGCATCGGCGTGGATCCTTATTATCTGGCACAATGCGCACAAACTTACGGATATAATCCAGAGATTATCTTGGCAGGACGCCGCATGAACGATAGCATGGGGGAATATGTAGCGAATCAGGTGGTGAAACTGATGCTGAAGAAAGGAATTCAGGTGTTAGGTGCGAATATTTTGATGTTGGGAATAACGTTTAAGGAAAACTGTCCGGATGTGCGGAATACCAAGGTGTTAGATATCATCCGTGCCTTGCAGGATTACAATGTACATATTACGGTGTATGATCCGTGGGCATCATCGGTAAGCGTGAAGCGAGAGTATGGAATCGATATTGTGGATGAGTTGCCGACGGTACAATATGATGCAGCGGTGTTGGCTGTAGCGCATGAGCAGTTTAAGGAAATGAATTTGAAGAAATGGATGAAGAAACAGCATGTGCTGTATGATGTGAAAGGATTTTGGAGAAAAGATGAGGTGGACGGACGGCTGTAAATATCAATACAAGAGAATGAGGTTGGTTGGGCTGTTACTTATCTATAGTATGATGGTTAATTTTTAAAAGCACTCGGTTTAGTGTACCCTAAATCTAATGCTTACATAATTACATGAAAATCTTATTTACCGACAACTCCCTCTGGGGTCTATTGAACTTCAGGGGGAGTATTATCACACACTTGCGTGACCTGGGGCATGAGGTGGTTATGGTATCACCAGTAGACACTCAGAGTAAAGGGATAACTATTCCAGAAGGAATACGACATATAACTATAAAAATGCGACGGACAAGTACGAACCCATTACATGATATCCAATACTTTTTCCGTTTACTAAATGTTTACCGAAGAGAACGACCGGATTATATCTTCCATTTTACGATAAAGCCAAACATATACGGTACGCTGGCAGCTCATTTGCTACACATTCATAGTACAGCAATGGTGGCAGGATTGGGATTCACATTCTCACATGGTGGATTAGCCAGCACAATAGCAAACCATTTGTTTCGTTTAGGATTGAATTTTGCAGACAAAATCTTGGTGTTGAATAAAGAAAATCAACGCACATTAGTAGAACAAGGCGTTGTCCCAAAAGAACAGATCATATTGTTAGAAGGGGGTGAAGGTGTGGACTTGGAAAGATTTCGTTTCTCAGATAACCGATCCGATAAGACGATCTTTCTAATGGTTGCCCGAGTTCTTTACGATAAGGGTTATAAGGAGGTGGTAGAAGCCGCTAAGATCGTAAAACAGACACATCCGGAAGTGGAGGTACAATTGCTTGGTCCGGTAGATGAGGCATATCCAAATGCCGTAAGCCAAGAACAGATACGGAAGGATGAGAAGAGTGGAACAATCACTTATCTAGGCTATACAACCGAACCAGACAAATGGATGGGAAGACCTGGCATATTGTTACTATTAAGCAGTTATCATGAAGGCTTGAATCGATCCTTGATGGAGGGTTGCGCCTTAGGCAAGCCGATCATCGCCTCGGATATTCCCGGATGCCGGGAAACTGTGCGTGAGGGTGAGAATGGTTATCTGGTTCCTCCGAAAGATGTGAATGCTTTGACGGATGCGATGCTTCGCTATTTGTCGCTAAGTGATGAAAAAAAAGAGTCTATGAGTATCAATAGTCGTAGGTTGGCAGAAGAGCGATTTGATATAAACTCTGTAAAAAGGTGTTATGAGCGAATTTTACAGGAATGGCATGAATTGAAGAAATAATATAAAATAAATAGATAAATTATTTATCCTATATAATCGATATTTCGTTATGCAAAATAAGAGTCAAATCAATGATAACATTAAATGAAATATTGAAAATGCGTACTTTTCCCCACTCTATTTCGAGGGTCAATTTGGCAAAGGTGACGATCGGATTAATTCCGAAACCTTCCCTGTCTTTTGAGCGGGGAAAAGATATTATTTGAAAAATTCCTTTTTTTATTGGAACGTATGGTGAATCACTTCTAAAATGTAGATGCTGAGTTTTTTTCTTCAAAAGAAAGATATAAGAAAATATTCGGACTTTGAGAGAAAAATGAAAAATTATACGGGAAGGAAGCACAAGATCAGGTCATTGGAAAGTTTTGGATTAACTCATACTGAAAAGCCTGTCGCCCCAGTATCTCAGGAGTCAACAGGCTTTCCATAATCAAATAGCTCTTTCCATCTCCTCCCATCCCGGCTCCGGATAATACTGATCGAGGATGATATAGAATAGATGATATCTGCAGATCACATGACGTATCCACCGTTCGCTGACCAAGAGCTTCTCACTGATAGCGGTAATATCACGGTCGGTGATACCGGAGATATCCATTTCACGGCAATGTTGGTCGTAAGCCTTCAACAGGCAATGATAAATGGCATATCCGGTCGCTTTGTTGCAACAGATCATGCGTTGGTAATTTTCTTTGTAACTCATGTAGTAAATAATTTGTACAGACCGCCGATCAGTCCCGCAGCCATCAGACTGTAACCGGCAATATCTATAGGTTCGACATGTTGTTTGGTTCCCCAGTCGCCCTGGTTGAGAGCGAGAGTATCGCACCGATAGCTGTCAGCGTCACTTCCGTCTGCTCCGTCAGGAGAGACAACAAGGTGATCGCCATCAGGAAGAGGACGAGGATAGGGACAAGGGCAGTTACCAGCTGCCGACTTTTGTTTGCGGGGAAAGATGATCCGGGCAAGGTTGGCGAGGAAGTTGAGAATGGTTTCAAGGTACTTCATGTTAGTTGAAAATTATAAATTGAAGATTGAAAATTAAACAGCCATCCTTTCGATCGATCGGCAGATCGACACCAACATTCTTTGATAAGCGGCACGGTTGTCTCCGTTCACTTCGCTGATGTATTTGCTGTAAGCGATCTCTTTGGCATAGGCCGAAGGATGGGCACTGAGTGAGGCAGCCACCGGATAAGCGGTGTGGATCAGACGGGCAAAGTCCATGAAACTGTCTTCCGTCGATTCGTAAGAGCGGAACCATAGAGAGGCATGACCGCTGTTTTCTGAAAGATCGGTCTTTGTTCCTTTCCAGAAGGTGTTGGGACGTCCGTAGGCAGTGATACCGAAGAAATTATTATACTCCTTTGCCAGGGTGCTTTCCCCCCACCCTGTTTCGATGGCGGATTGGGCAAGGATAACGAACGGATTGATTCCGAAACATTCCCCCGCCTTTTGGGCGGGAGAGTGATATAGTTTGATAAATTCCTGTTTTAACATGACGGATGATTGATACGTTACTATTCGATTTCCGGACGGTCCGAACCACCTTCTGTAGGCGGAGTGACGGTTTCGGTATCCATCTTTTCATATTTGGCATTTTTGCGGATCTCGTTGAGCATGGTGCCCGGTGAGAAGACGATACGAGCCTTATTGAAGAGGGAGACATTGAAGTCCTTTTCGTTTTCAGTTCCTTTGCTGCCTGCAACCATACGGAAGTTACCCAGGCGGCCCATCTGGATTACATCGCCTTCTTCCAGACGTTCTTCCATGACGGAAAGAAGACCTTCGATGACGAGCATCACATCACCAATAAAAGCGGTGCTTCGAACGGCAATCAGATCGCAGAGCTTGTTGAAATCGAGTTTCTTCAATGAACGGACCTGTGCATAAAATAATTTAGAACCGGCGGCAGCGTCTTTGCGCATGTCGGGGCGTTTTACTAAGTGGAAACTTAAAGCCATAATTTATTAATTGAAAGTTGATAATTGAAAATTACTGGTTGGTTATCGATAACATGACAAAGATATGAACCCAGAAAAACGGCTGTGACATGAAATGGCGTTACCGGTTATAAAGAGTTTAATAAGGGAGAATAAACATACAAATAGCACGTGTAAACTTTGATTTTCATTTTTTATATGGTATTTATTTCTTATCTTAGAGGTAATTAATACACATGGAAATGGAAGAAGAAAAATTTAAAATCCGCAGTTACGGATGGACGGAACTGGCACTTTGTTATAATCCGAATCTGCATCCGAACTCTGCATCACGTTTACTGCACCGCTGGGTGGTGAGAAACGAAAAGCTGGTCAAAACATTGAAAACTGCCGGATTCTGCGAACGACAACGGAAACTGACACCGAAACAGGTTGGGGTGATTGTCGATTTTTTAGGGGAACCGTGATTGAATTGAAAATTGAGAATTGAAGATTGAAAATTTGAAAGTCCCTTATTTTGGATGCAAAAGATATATGTTTTGAAGATGAAATAAGGGACTTTTAAAGGTGAAAGATATATGCTTCAAGGAAAAGGAGATCGGTTTAGTTAGCATAGAATGTTGTTTTACAGCATGATACTAAAAGATTA